>Ga0180433_10002453_pt1 | contig 28580 bp, 25 predicted proteins | sample SS_ome_8_FD_132980 | JGI IMG/M metagenome (GOLD analysis project Ga0180433, IMG submission 132980) | Hypersaline lake sediment archaeal communities from the Salton Sea, California, USA - SS_1_D_1 metaG | ecosystem: Environmental > Aquatic > Non-marine Saline and Alkaline > Hypersaline >... | reverse complement strand
TGGAGACGGAGTGGAGTTTATTGCCAGCGCCTCAGGAACTCTGGGAGACATTTGGCTAAATTATCCTCACTCCTATCAGTTCAATATAGTTATTAATGATAAATACACAATACACTACTGCATGGAACCAATAAATATAAGCTCCCTCAGTGATGAAGACAAACTAAATGCTATTTACTTTGAACCGGGTGATCACATTGAAAAAGGTGAAAAAATCTGTATAATGGCTGGTGGAGGAGGTCACCTGGACTGGGGATTTATGACTGATGGAGAAAGGGTTTGTCCAGCCTGTCATCTTTCCGATGAGGAATATACCAGAGCAAATGAACTCTTTAAGAGCTTACCTGGTAGCTATGAAGGATACGATAACCTCTGTCCGGATAATGAATATCATACAAATCCCAGACAATAAATACTATTGTGTGATTCAGAATAAGAATACAACATAAATTTACAAATATTAAATTCTAATGAGGAATCAGAATAATATTTATTATTTCTATGTTAGGAGGATGACAGATGAAAATTTCAAAAATACTTGTGATAGATGCTGTAATTAACTTGTTTTTAGGATTTTTATTGCTTTTACTCATCCCTTTTCCTCAGCAAATCACACAACTGCTGGGAATACCTGAAGTGAAGCCTGCATTTTATGCCAGTATTATGGGAGGAGTGCTCATTGGAATCGGACTGGCTCTATTTATTGAAGCTTTCAGAGAGAAAGAACAGGGGCTTGTTGGACTGGGATTAGGTGGAGCTATCTTAATAAATCTAAGTGGTGGTGCAGTACTGGCAGGTTGGCTGATATTCGGAAAACTTGCTCTGCCGGTACATGGTCAGATTGTTCTATGGATAATAGCAGCTATCCTGCTGGTAATCAGCAGTATCGAAATGGTTGTTCATACCGGAAAGAATGAATAATAATTTATATCATTCAGATCAAGGGTGGATAAAATCATGAAACAATCATTAGCCCTGCTGTTAATCATTTTTTTATAATAAGTTCAGCAACCTATTGCCAGGCCCCAGCTGATCAAATACATATACACCGGTAATGAATTTAAATGGTAAATATTTATTATTTTTAAACATCGGAGTTAAAATAAATTCCAGCATTTCTATAAAAACAACTACAACTGATCACTTAATCAATGAATTTGAGGAAGTGGTGGGTAACAGGAAAAATTACAGCTGAGCGGTATTTTCATTGAATTTGGGATTCATTCTTTAAATCCTAATAATATACTTTTCTAAAAATTTAAAAAAAATATAATCACAGACTAAACAGACAAAACATAGGGTAAAGACATCGATATGCTCATTTAATCAAGCTCCCTCACTTCAAATAGGCCCTACCATTGCTCCCACAAAGATAACAATTGTTGCACAAAGTGAAATCAAAATATTATCATCTATAGGCCCGAATTCATACCGTTCCACATAAGAACATATGACCGCTGCTATCACTCCCCACAAGGGAATAGGAACAACAGCAGATGAAGCCAGCCAATACCCCAGAGGAATACATACTAAGACCATGAATACATTACCGATTATATGCTTGGTTCTGCGTTTAAAAAAAGCATTCCGTACCACTCCGGTAATCCCGTCTCCAAAAGCCATAAACATGGAAGGGATTATAGCTAAAAATGGACTTCCTAATACATGCCATAAAACAAAAATGGTCAATCCCCACATAAAAGTGAATTTTACATCATTTTTATTTTTTTCTGTCTGCATCCAGTAAAACCGTTTACCGGTTTTATGCGGGATATAAGTGAAGATTGATAAAACCATTCCAACCAGCAAAGGGAATAAAGGCAGCGTATAAAAATAGGGAACAACCAGCGCTCCTACTCCGCCTGCAGCCATATGCACTATCTTACGGTTGTAATAAATAGCGACATTACTCTCTGTTCCTTTTCTTGTCATCAGATGATAAAACCATTTGGTAAGAAAAACAATGCCAATTGCATATCCTACTGATGCTATAGCCAATATACTTTGCATATACATTGGTAAATTCATAAATGACTCCTGTGTATTTAACCTCTGTTATATTATTTTAATAATGGGATAAACTTTATGATTTTTTATACTTAATACTGTGTATAATCAGATATCCTGTACTTAACTTTCAAATCAGATATTTCTGGAAGTAAACATAAGCATCAAAGCTGCTACACCAGATACTATCAAACCTATATCAGCATAAACTTCATACAGCAGCACAGGTAAAAAACCTGCAAAACCCCAGATCACCGGAATAATAAGTAAAATACTTGGGATCTTTTTTTCTGTGAGGAGCAGTATTCCTACTGTAAAAATTGCTGAAGGACAAGGAGCTGTGCCGAATATGGGGCCTGCTGGGTACGCATGTCCTGTTGCCCATCCAATAAGTGGATATAGGATTAAAGCATAAATGATAAAAATAATTCCTGCCCAGGTTTTAAAATTGTTCTGGAATCGGAATGAAAGTTGGGGTTTTACTCCCAGACCGCTTCCATTTAAAAATAACACTACTGTCTGAAAAATAAAAAGTAATGCTGTAAGATAAAACATGGGGCTGAATATGCTGAAATAGAAAAGACTGAATACAATCCCGTTCCAGAGCCAGAAAAAACTTAGGATATACAGAACAACTGCATTACTGGCCTGTTTCTTCTGCAGACTGAATATGAATGCTGCAATAGCAAGTACATACATGACAATGGGCATAGGCCAGACCGCCTGATTATAGGTAGTAAACATATCGTAGAAATCGCTTACATTACCAAAGAGTTCATTCATGATAACCTCCTTCTATCTAAATGACTCATTTAAGGAGCTTATAAATATGTAACCAGTATGTAAATTACTAAATTATATACCTAAAAATATATAAAATATACTAAAAAAAATCAAAGATTATTTTTACATCTCATGTATTACCTGAAAGATCAGTATGTCCATTCGGGCTATCAATAATAAAGGATATGAATCCTTTAATTGATTAATGCAAAATATTGATCATTCTGTAATACCATTGGGTTATAATTTGATTTGAGTACATGAAGTGAGGGCACCTGTCCATGTTTATTATCCGACCAGGAAACATATCCTGGCCCATCAAGAAATGTCAAAAGTTAATTTCTTGACATTCTAATACTTAACTATTATTATACATCTTATAAATTTACAGGATAAAAAAACTAAATTAGCTATATACATTAAACTGTAAAAAAAGTATTATATCCAAAAAAAATTATAAAAAGGAATTAAATAATGGGAATCACAATTTATTTTAAAGGTCAGCTAGAAAATAACAACATGATACACACATTTATTGAAGATTTAACTGATATTGCGGAAACACTTAACTGGGAATATGAGGTATTGGATGAAGACTGGTCAAAACCTTCCACCGCTAAATTATCACAAATAAAAAATGGTATAGAAATAACAGGTCATCTTTCTTTAAAAGGAATATGTATTAATTTACATCCTGATTGTGAATCCTTAATGTTTTATTTTAATTCAAAGGGCATTTTGACAACTCCTATATCAACTATTCTTGTAAATGAAAAACAAATAAAAAAAGAAAATGCCTATAATTCAGTCAAAACTCAATTTGCCCCGCCTGATATTCATATAACCATTATCAAACTTTTAAAATTTCTAAAAAGACGATATATACATGATCTGAACGTGGTGGATGAAGGAGAATATTGGGAAAGTGAAGATAAGAAAAAACTGATCAAAAAGCTAAATCAAATAAATGATGCAATGAATAGGATAGAGAAAATTTTATCCGATCTTGATGTTGAACATATTCAACAATGTTCATCTGAACAATTAGCAAAAATTCTTGAAGACAGACTTAAAGAGGATTTAAAGAATGAACGCTCAGCGGGAACTACACCTGAAAGAACCTAAGGATTTCATCAAAATTTTTACTGTCGAAGGTGAAGAACACCTCACCGAGCGTTAAAAAGTATTTTCATACTTTTAGACAACTCAAGCAATAAAAAAAACAACTAAGAAAACTAACAATTTATTAATTTTAACAACTCTTGTTCGTTTTGTTCATTGCTAATCTTTTTGTGTTGTAAAGTTTGAGTCTTTCAGTATCAGAATACAATGATGTAAAAAAATGAATATTGTCGGGGCGGAGAGATTTGAACTCTCGACCTCATGACCCCCAGTCATGCGCGCTAACCGGGCTGCGCCACGCCCCGATAAATGCAGTAAAAATTAAAAATTATTTTCATCAAAGTCAAGTAAATTATGAGACAGTATTCCCTCACACCCTTATCTTTTTCTCTGTCTTCTATTTTCTTTTTTTGAGCCACGGATGAACACGGATTAGCACAGATTTTTTTATATTTTTCTGTGTTTGATCTGTGTGTATCTGTAGCCTGATATTTCTGATCAAGATTTCAAATAAGAATATCCAATCTGTAAGCCTGAGTTCATCGAAGACTGTCAGATCCGTAATGTCAGGATATTAGTTATGAGGTATAGCGTAAATGGGATAATGCGTTGATGAGTTTATGTGTTAATAGGTAGAAATTTATCAATAAATGATTGATGGTCAGTAAAATTATCCAGCCAATATACACTGTTCCTCTTACGCTCTAAAGTTAAGTTCTATTGTTCTCCATTCTCCCTTCTCCTTTTCTCCCTTCTCCATCTTCACCGAGTGTCCTTCCTGGTGAAATAGACACTTACACAAGCTTGATCAGTTTGGTTATTGGAATTGATTTGTTGTTTGGTACATAGGATCTGGAGTTTTAAGACACCCCCCTCTTCCTCGGCTTGTGCTGAGGGTCTCCCCTCAAAAGAATAAGCTTTATAAAGGACATCAATGTTTCAAGGTGCCTTTTAAACTTTTATAGCCTAAATCTGAAGCTATCAATCCTCCAAAAATAGTGGTGATTATGATATCTATTGTTCTTATCAAAATATATACTGACATAATTACACTAGGGGACATACCAAAATGTGAAAATAAAATGATTGCAAATACTTCCACAAATCCCATCCCCAACGGTGTTAAGGGTACTATTGAAAGAGAACTGGCAATTGATGGTAACAAAAAAAGAAGAGGGGATAGAAAATTTATATTTACAGCCCTTAAAAATGTATAAAACATCAATCCCATAACAACGACATGTATGAACATTTGCATGCATAATCCTGCTACTATCTTTTTTCTTTTAGTTATTATGGTTAATATTCCTTTCCGGCAATTCATTAAATAATGATTGATTTTCTTAATTTTAATCATTATAGCTGAAGGCAATACATTTTCAAAGAAATTTAACACCTTAGTGTTGAATAATGCTGGTCGTGTTATCATTACAACTGCTAAGAGAAGTAAAATCAGATAAACAAAAATCAATAATACTATTGTAATTATAATCAATTGTTCATAAGGTGTAATAAAAAAGAAAAAAATTAAACCAATAAAAAGAACGATCACTCTGGCAAAGAGAGCATTTAATTTTTCAATTACTACAGAAGCCAGAGAATGTGAAGAATTAATTGTTTTTTCTTCCGCTTTTAACAATAACGGACGGGAAAAAAAGCCTATATTGCTTATAAGTATCTGCCCTATGAAATCACCCCCAAAAATAATTTTAATAGATTTTTCTAATTTTAAATGTATATCAACACACTTAAGATAAAACTGCCATAAGAAACCTCTTAAAAACTTGCTCAATAGTAATATGAAAACTGCTACCACTAACCAGAACAAGTTTATTTGAGATAAAATCTCAATAATATTATTTATATTAACTTTATATAGTAAATATGATATAATCAATATTCCAATAACATAAGTAACTACTTTGAATATCTTTTCTTTAGTAGTTACTTTATGATTGTCTATGGAAGAAGTCATATTTTCAAGCCTCTGTCTTCTTAAGGATATTATTCTTCAGTCTTTATTAGTCTGTTTGAAATTATCTGATGCCCTCTTTCCTTGTTCACTCCCAATCTGTACAAGAAAGCTCCTGTAATTGGTATAATGATCTGATACCAGCGCCAAAAAGGAATATTCAATATCTGTATAGCCTTAATACGAATTAAAATAATTAATTTTAAATGTTTATAAAGATTCCTCCCCCGTGTCATACTTCCTGCCCGCTCCCGCCTTATGCACAGCACTTCAGGTAAATTGGCTCCTTTTGACACTTTAAGAATTTTTAACATGAGCCCAAAATCAATGATATAATGACCATACAACCGATCATGCAGTCCAACATTATCTAAAATCTTTTTTCTATAAACTGTTGTGCTGTGAATAAAAGGGTTGACCATTAAAATTGATCTGCGGATTGCAGAATCGGTTGTAGCTCTGAGACTCAGAGTCTCTTTACCAGTCTTTTCATTGATCACTCTGCAAAATGAACCCACTATTCCAATCTCCGGGTTTTGATCTAAAAAATTCACTTGTTTTTGTAACTTTTGCGGAAAAGCAATATCATCTGCATCAAGAATTGCAATATACTCACTTTTTGCCTGCATTATCCCTTTATTCCAGGCAGTATATACTCCTGTATGTTCCTGAGTAAGTAATTTTATTCGAGGATCTGTATAGGTTTGCAATATCTTTAAGGTTTTATCTGTTGAACCATCATTAATAACTATCAATTCAAAATCTTCTAAGGTTTGATTCAGGATACTGTTGACTGCTTCTCTAATGTAGTCCTCAACATTATATGCAGACATTATAACACTTATTATAGGCATATTTTTATTAGTAATATAAATAAATTGCCAGGCATATTCTTTAGATAGACTGTCTTATATCGCATTTAATTTCAAAGTAGTATGAGATTCTAAATAATTCTTCCACCCTTTAAGTCGTGGTTCCCAGCCAGTTTTCTTCTGCCATTTACCCTTATTAGATAACCATGAAGAATTATTTGTTGGATCTTTCATATAATATAAATTCCTCTATATTATTTCTGAGGTATTGTCTTTCTTAACTTTTGTATAAAATAAAATCAATATTATATAGGAAATAAAAGATAAGATTGCCATTGGTACTAATTGTAAAAGATGTGAACTTAAAGCAATAGAGATAGCTTCTTCCTTGGCAAGACCAAACAATATCAATGCACCCGCTATACCAGCTTCTTTAGTTCCTAGATTGCCTATTGTCTGTACCATTTTCGTCCAAAATAGTAAAAATGACATTACGATAATTTCTTCAATACTAAGTACATAACCAACACATCTTATTGTAGCATAAATATATAAAATACGTAAAAATATAATCAAACATGAGATAAAAAAAACAGTGATATAAAGTTTAAAGGAATATATTTTCCCAAAATCTTCCAATATAATGTCCAACCACCACAATATTTTTCTAAAAATATTATTTCTTTTTGAAGAATATAATTGTAAACTTTTTCTAATTTTATCTTCCCAAAGCCTTGTTCTTGGCAAATAAAGAATTAATAGTAAAATGAGAATAAAAATACCAATCAATAATAAAAAAAACCACTTTTGAAAGAAATCCGGCATTGATTGATAATAAAATATAAAACCAATAAAATAAACAAGCATTAATATTAAGAAATCAAAAATTCTAGTAGTAATTAATGTTGCTGAACCTAATGCCACAGGCACTTTACAATACTTTTTCCAGATTAATGGATATGATATCTCTCCAGATCGACTTGGTAGTATATTTCTCGCTAATGAGCCTATACTATTAGAAAAGAAAAAAATTAAAACATTTGAAAAATTTCGTACTATAACTTTGCTTCTTACACCAGTAATAAAAACAAAAAATACATAAGTAATAAAAGAAATAAAAAACCAAAATATATTAACATTTTTTAAAGTTTCAATAATCTGTATTAAATCAATAGTAAGAAAAATATATATTAGTACTATTATAGGAAGTCCATACGCAATAATATTTTTAAATGATTTCAGTTTCATACTTCATTTTCATAAAAATAATAATTACAGGTTCTGTTGACATCTTTTACAACCTTACTTATACCATGCCGTGTTATCAGCATATTTTAATTTTACTAATAAAGGATGTATTAGAGGTCCGATTGCAGCTTTTTCTTTTTCAGTAAAAGCATTCTTCCATTTATTAAAATTTGTATGTTTAAGGGCTGGTAATCTTGACATAAAATCTTCAGGGCAGGATACCTTCAGAAAACTAAAGATTCTTTCCAATGATGATTCAGGATGTTGAATTAAGTTTTCATATCGAATTTCTAAGAAACTGCTTATTGATAAATGTTCGCTTTCTTTTCTCACAGCTTCAACACAATTTTTCCATTGTAAAGCATTAAACTCAACTAACGATACTTCATCAATGACAGATTGCCAATCCTCAATTAAAGGTCCCCACCCAATTCGGCCATTCCATCTGGATTTATGTAAAAAACCCTTTTCTTTCAATATATTTTTTAATCCAACCAACTCGAAACTCAAAGCTGCTAATTTATGAATGAATAAGGGCTGCCGATTAATATGATCTCTTATCACTTCAAAAGAATGTTTCCATTTTCTAAGACCTCTCATAGTTTCTAAAATTTTTTTTCTTTTTAACCATTCCTTATGTATGGAAAGAGTTGCATCCCTGCCATCACGAATAATATGAATAAATTTCGCATCAGGAAAAATTTCAAGTAGGAAAGGTATTTTCAAACTATTCCTGGGCGATTTATCTACAATAATATCACCATCTCTTTTATCCTTATAACAATTAAACTTTTTGGTGATATATCTTTTTACTTTTTTAGTTACATGTTGTTTGGTTCTACAATCATCAGGTAAGTAACGGAAATAATGATCTAAAACAAAATAAGGTTCATACCAACGGACAATTCTGGGATGTAAATCAAGTATATCTCCTAATAATGTAGTACCTGAACGGGGTGATCCAACAATAAAAACATTACTTATTTCGGCATTTTTTGATTTTTTTTTGTTGTGCATACCGACTTTCTATTATCGAAACCAAGTTTTCATTATAGTCTTAAAAAAACTCCAACCATATATTAAAGAACCGGGCTTTTTAGATTTTCCGCTATATCTTCTGAGTACCGAAACTGGTACTTCTTTAAACCGGATATCTTTCTTTACCGCATCAATTATAAGTTCAGTAGAATGAAACTGATCTTCTTTTAGATCAAGTTTTGCCAATTCATTGACTTTCAATGCCCTAAAAGAATTAGAACAATCAGTGATCCTTCTAAAGAGTAAAATACTGATCAGAATATTAAAAAAAACTATTCCTGATTGTCTAATCCTGCTGTTTTTTTCCTGTTTACCCAAAATTCTGGAACCACTGGTAAAATCAACTTCGTTATTGATAAGTGGAATCACTAAGCGTTCAATCTCTTCAGGACGATGCTGACCATCAGCATCTAAAGTAACTACTATTTCTGCTTCCTGATTAAGAGCAGTCTGATACCCCGCTCGTAAAGCAGCACCTCCACCTCTGTTAATCTTATTCACTATAACACTGGCCCCCATTTCACGTGCAACTTTTTCTGTATTATCAGTTGCACCATCAACCACTACCAAAGGTTCTATTTTATAATTTCGTATCTTTTCAGGTATCCGTTTTAATACATTTCCAATATTTTCTTCTTCATTATAAGCTGGTATTACCACTATAATTTTTTTTAAATTATGGATCTTTTTATCTTCTTTATACTGAGATACAGCCAGAGCCTCAACTAATCTTCCCAGATTTCTATCTACTGAATTAATTCTTAAAAATTGTTTGAGAATCAATCCGTATATAATAAAATTAGATACTATAATTATTGCAATAAGTCTGTTAGCCTGTTCATAGCCTCCTGTCAGAGGAGCTGTAATAAAATTAACTATATTTGGTTGCAGAGATATCAAAAAAATTGCCAAAGAGATACCAAAAAAAATGAATAAATCAATTCTTCTCAGCTTGCCTGATTTATATCTAAAAATCGAAAATAAAAAAAATGCAAAACTTATAATTACACCAATATATCTTATTGTACTCATGAATAATTTCCCTTGATAAAATCCTATAATAATTCTTAATTAATTCCTGCTGATTTGTGGACCATCAAAATCCAATCATCTCTTTTACGAAACCTTATAAAATTCTTATTGATATTTTTTTCATCCTGGAGGGAGTACTTCCCTTTTATGAGCAAATAATCCATTTTATCATATGAACCATTATATTTTTTAGTTTTACTAATCCAGACTAATGGCCTTGGTAATTTTTCATAATTTACCTTTGGCATTAATCTATAATTGGGATATCCATAAGCAATATGTGAAGTTTCAATACCATGATGCCAGGTAATATAATAATCCGGAAAATGAAGGTAAATATATTTGCCTCGATACATTGGTTCATAAATCAACCCGGATAAAACTTTATCTTTCGACATTCCTTCAAAAAACGAAGGAGTAAATTTCTTATTTTCTTTTTGGAAACCACTGAAATAATCAAACCACAAGATAAAATATAATAAACAAACAACCGGAATTATTTTCTGTAACAATGTCAATTTTTTATTAGGCAACAAAAGACTGCCTCCGATAATCAAACTTAGGGTTACTAAAATCGCAAAACGAAAACAGGTATAGCCAAGGTTAACAACCAATAAATAAACAAGTAAAGAATAAATAAAAATGCTGAACGCAAATACCTTGTTTTCTTTTGCCTCTGAAGATCGTAAAGATCTGATTTTGATTTTAAACGGCCACAATATACTGACAATTGTAAACAACGAGAAAAAGAACCCGATTAAAATTCCTTTTATACCTTTAAAAAGAAAAAAATTATCCAGAAAGAAAAAACCTCCGATTCTATATTTCAGAGAATACCAGTATTCATGTTTATAATAATCAAGAAATTTTAATCCTGTTGTTTTCTCCAATCCTCCGTTCGCAGAGGTTAAAATAATTGTTCCGTAAATGACTAATAAAATTATTGGAACATACACTAATCCCCTTTTCAAAATGTTCGTTAATGATTTTCTATTATAATAAATATGCTGAATGAGTACTAAGCCTGTTATAAAAAAAGCAATTAGTAAATGTAAATGGTATACAATAATAAGTAGTATACATAATATAATACTACTCTTTAAAGAATGAGTTGTTACATATTCATGTTGAAAACACAAAACCAGAAAACTAAACGGAATAGCCATCATAAATACAACAAACCCCCAACTCACATTAAAATTATAGAGAAATAAAAATGAAAGAAAAGCCAGCCAGTAATTGCCGTCTAATTTTTTTATTAAAAGAAGAATACTGACAGGCAATAAAATGATATATAATACATAAAAAATTTTATTACCTAATTCAACCGTACCCCAAATATCTAATGAAGTAAGCAGTACATGAAGTGTATTAAACTTTAATAACATACTGTCAAATTCAAAGTATTGATCAAAAACATTACCGGATTCACCAATATACTTATAAATGGTAGCATAGGCTAAATGCTGGGGAAGATCTATAAAAGGAAGTAATCGCATCCAAAAGATCATCAGTATATTAATAATTATAAATCCAATGAAAAGAGAATAAAATATCTTTTTTTGTAAATTTTCATTCAAATTCATCTGCATTCCAATCCATTTATATTTTAGTTAAACAATTCAAAAATATAAAAATAATTCTCCATAATGTAAAGATATTTTTAATGATTTTAACAGCAAATTTTTATTTAACATCAACAATTAACTCATCTAATGAACGCTTTGGAACATGATGAACATTTTGTTCGTCTCTCCAGTATTTAATATTTCCTTCAGCACTTACTGGGTCGACTTTTACTTCCTCCGCTGGTGTACCAAGAGCAACTACCAATAATATTTCATAACGTGAATCAATATGTAACATTTCCCTCAATTTTTCCCTGTCCACAGAGCCTAACATACATCCGCCTAAACCTTTTTCTACTGCACCCAATTTAATTGACTGCGCTGCAATTCCATGGTCACAGCCAAATGTATCTTTTATTGTTTTATCACCCAAAATAAGTATATATGCAGAAGGCCTTTCTCCCGGTTCCGGACCTGGCCAGTTTTCCAGAAATCCTGCCCAGGAAAGAGTAGAAAATATTTTTTCATTTCTATCAGAAGTGTAAGAAAGAATAAATTTCAAGGGCTGAAGATTGTTTCCGGTAGGTGATAACCTGGCAAGATCAATAAGATCAATTAAGGTATCTTTACCTATAGATTTTTTTTGATAAAAACGACGATAACTTCTGTTCTTGAGTATGAGAGATTTGAGTTTCATACTGTCCTCCCTTGATTACAATGAATTAGAGATTTATAATGATTTTTAGTATTCCCAAAAACTATATCCGGGCCTTTTATTAATTACTTAAAAATGATCTCTGTTCCCGGGGATGAAAACTCTGAATTACTTCTTTAAGATATTCACGATCTAGATGAACATATATCTGGGTAGTGGAAATATCAGAATGACCCAGCATTTCCTGTACTGAACGGAGATCTGCACCCCCTTCCAGCATATGTGTGGCAAATGAATGCCGCAGGGTATGAGGACTTACATTTTTATCAATATCCGCCTGTTTTATATATTTCTTCAAAATCTTCCACACAGAAACCCGGCTTATTCCAGTACCGCGCATATTAAGAAATAATACATCTCCGCTTTTCCCTTTTTCTGCAAGTTTATCTCTGACCAGCCGTTTGTATTTTTCTATAAAGGAAAGAGCGACGTTCCCCACTGGAACTAATCGCTCCTTCGATCCTTTGCCGAATATTTTTACAAACCCTTCCTCAGTTTTAACATCTGACTGATTAAGATTAACAAGCTCACTTACCCGAACTCCAGTTGCATAAAGGAACTCCAGTATAGCTCTGTCTCTCAATCCTTTTTTTTCATTTATCTCCGGTTGTTCCAGTAATTTTTCCACTTCATGAATTTCCAACACCACAGGTAATTTTCTTCCGATCTTAGGTAATTCTAAATTAATCGTAATATCAGAATGAACCAGTTCTTCCCCAAATAAATAACGATGAAACAAACGAATGGTTGTAGTATTCCGGGCCAGACTTGTAGCTGACATACCTGCTGTATAGAGAGACCGGATATAATCTTTTACATTTTTTTCTTTCACTTGATCTAAATTACTGATACCATATCTGTCTAAAAAATCCAGATATCTGTATATGTCATTCTTATATGCTAAAATGGTATTACGGGATAATCCTTTATCAAGAAAAGCATGATTAAGAAAATTATCAGCTAAATACTTAAATGTTGGATTATTATCAAGCAAAAAAGGGGTTCTCTTGTCTTTCCCGGCCCACAGTTGTACTTGGCCCATGACCAGGATATATTATTGTGTTATCTGGTAAACTAAGTATTTTATTTCGAATAGATTCTAATAAAACATCCTGAGATCCACCTGGTAAATCAGTCCTGCCTATACTACTCTGGAAAATAGTATCACCGACAATAATAAAACCATCTCCGGAAAAACTAACACTTCCTTCAGAATGTCCGGGAGTGGCAATTACAGTTAAGATTATATTTCCGGTTTCAAGTACATCTCCATCTGATAACTTTTGCTCAGCAGGCTCACAGGTATAATTTTGATCCATAAATTCAGAAAAATTATATCTTTGATCAATTAAACATATGGCATCTTTTTCATTTATATATACCTGAGCATTTGTCATACCTCTTAAAATATTTATTCCCCCGATATGATCATAATGACCATGAGTTATGAGAATTTTATCTAAAGTTAACTTTTTATTTTTCAGGATTTCAGCAATTCTCTCACCTTCAAATCCCGGGTCAATAATAACAGCTTTATTTACTGTCGGATCTGATAGTAAATAACAGTTCGTTTCCAGTGGCCCCACAACAATTTTTTCAATATTTATATTATTAATAATTTTATCCTTTGTTAATTTTAAAAAAATTATTCTAAATTTTTTACAAAATATTAATAATAATTAAATAATAAGAAGGATAGAAATACTATTTTTTGGATTTATCTTTATTCTCTTCAGTAAGTAAATCTTCTGCAAGCGAGAGTGCTATCCCAGAAAGCATAATCTCAGGTCCAAGTTTAGTAAAATCTCCTGATAAAAGAGATGAATCAACATTGGAATAAAAAGAACATGCAGCACCTTTCTCTATTATCAAACCCGAAAGTCTGCCCTTATGTTCTCCTACAAATGTAACTTCTCCCAACATTTCACTAACAACATATCCTGAACAAAAATGAAGCTGAAGGTGAGTTGCATTTGTATATACAGAAATAAGATTCCCTGTTTGATGTCCAATTTTTATATCATGAAAAATCTCAATAGATACTTTTCGATTTTCTGATTCATTCTCCAGTACCATTCTGTAGGAGGAATCACTTTTTTCAAAAGTCTGATCAAGAACTTTTTCAATCCTTTTAAAATCTTCTTTTGTAAAATGAAATGACATAGTACCCTTTCTTCATAAAAACTAGTAATAGTACTACACAATAATTTCTATTAAATATAAATCAAATTATCTAAATTAGCAAATATTCAGTAGAGAAAGTAACTGCATTGTTCCTCCTCCAATAATAGAAACTGTAACATTATCATCCACTTTTGTGATCAAAATTTCAGCTAATAATGAAGCTACAATACCAGCAGAACCAATTATTATATTACTCTCTGTAATAAAATATATTATGATAAATCCGGAAAATAAATATGCTAAACACCCTTCCAGTGTTTTATTACCATAAATCTTATGGTTACCCCATAACTTTCCCACCATTGCCCCAATTGCATCTGATATAATGATAAATAGTATTACTGCCTGGGCAATCCATTTATCAAAGAGCAGTAAGGCTATAAAAATTCCAAGAAAAATGAATGTTGCACCAGTTAAACAGTGTTTCTCATTATCTCTTAAAAGAGTAGAAAACAATCGGTAGAAAAAACCTGAAAATGGTTTCCATAAAAATCTTGCTGTTTCTACCAATAAAGCAAAAAACAATAAAATTCCAGAGAACCATAACATTTCTTTTCGGTTACAATACCCATATAAAACCGGAATGATAACAGTAGTAAGATGAATTAATTTTCTCTTAATTTCACTTTTAATATTCATACTAGGGCTGTTTTTCTGCATTCATTTTAATTTCTTTTACTGCCTTCTCATAATTATCACTTTTATAAATTGCAGACCCGACTACCAGAATATTAACACCTCTTTGAACCAGCTCACCAGCATTATTTTTATTAACTCCCCCGTCAACAGAAATTTCAATGTGATGATCTAATTCTTCGGCTTTATTTCTTATTTCTGTTATTTTATTCATCTGTTCAGACATAAATGTTTGTCCTCCAAAACCAGGATGGACAGTCATTACTAATACTTCTTCAAGATAAGGCAAACAATCAAATATTTCTGAAACCTCTGTTTCAGGATTGATGGAAATACCTGCCCCCAATCCTGCATCGTGTATTGCGGCTGCTAATTTAATATGATCATAACTGATCTCAGCATGAAAAATAATGCCCTGTACACCGGCATCTTTATAATCGTCAATATATTTCTCCGGATGCTGTATCATCAGATGAGCCCAGAACGGCAGTTCTGTAGTTTTTCTAATAGATTTAATTACCGAAGCACCAAAAGTGATATTGGGAACAAAGTTTCCATCCATAACATCCAGATGGATACCATGTGCCCCAGCCTTTTCCACGCGTTGTACTTCTTCTCCGAGACAGGAAAAATCTGCAGAAAGTATAGATGGATATATTTTTACATGACTCATCATCCACTCCTAAAGTTTATTAATAACCAGATTGATTACTGTTCCTTGTTCAACTTCCGCTCCTTCTTCAATAGATTGCCGTATAACAGTACCGGAAACTAAATCATTATAAGTCTCAGTTGTTATTTCTCCTACATTCAATCCTGCAGAACGTATCATCTTTTTTGCCTGAATCAAACTTCTTCCTACTACATCAGGAGTAATAAACCGATCAGGTCTTCTTCCGTTACTGACAATAATATTTACTAAGGTATCTTTTTTTACCAGTGTACCCTGAGGGATAGATTGTTCAGCAACAACCCCTCTGGGCTGATAATTATTATATTCATAAAATATTTCACCTGCCTGTAAACTACTTTTTTCCAGTAAAAATATTGCATCTCTTTCAGACCTGCCTACTAAATCAGGAACAGATACTTTTTGTTCTCCCGCACTGATAATAAGATATATTCTCCTCCCTTTTTTTACTTTTGTAAAGGGTGGCGGACTATGACTTAATACAACGCCTTTCGGATATAATTCATTATATTTTTCTCTGTCTTTTACAACCTTAAATTTTTTAGATTCTAACAGATTTTTAGCTTCCTCATATTTTAATTCAGTGACATCTGGTAATTCCAGCTCTTTACCGTGTTTAGTATAGAGTGGCATCACAATCAAATCCATGAGAAAAATAAAAATCACCACAGCGATAATAGTGGATCCGGTACCGATAAATATATTCTTTTTATCTTTAAACCAATTAATTATTGAATTCATACTTTTTCGTATCCCTTTCTTAAACTTTTCTTTTTAAACGTACAGCAAACGATCCGTTAATATTATGTTGATCCGGCCAAGTTTTAACATATCCTTCTTTGGTCACAACTGCAGAATGAACAAATTTTTTCCCATCCTCAATTGCAAAATTTTTATGTTCACTTAAAAAAAATTCTATTACTTCTTCGTTTTCTTCAGTGAGTATTGTGCAGGTACTGTAAACAAGCACACCTCCTGGTTTTATCTGTGATGCAGCAGCGTGTATTAATTGTTTCTGGATCCTGACCAGATCTGAAATATGTCTGCGGTCTCTCAACAGTTTTATTTCACTTTTTCTCCTTATATCTCCAAATCCTGAACAAGGAGCATCAAGTAAAATTTTATCAACAGGATTTTTTAAAGGTAAATATCTGCTGTCAGCAACAACAGGGAATATATTTTTAAACCCCAGACGTTTATAATTCTCCACTATTTTCTTTATCCGGACCGGATGATGATCACAAGCAATTATTTTTGCTTTATCATCAGACAAATCTGCACAATGAGTAACTTTTCCACCCGGAGCTGCTGCAGCATCCACAATAACCTCTCCTGGCTGCGGAGAAAGAAGATGAGAGGCAAAACCGGCACTTATATCCTGAATAATGAAATATCCCTTTTTAAAAATCTGAGTTGCTACAATTCTGCTAGCTCCGCTGCTTACAATTAAATATTCATCTAAAAGAGATGACTTTCTGGTAGTAATTTTTTCAGAAGCCAGCACTTTTTCTACTGCTTTAACATTAGAAACTGAATGGTTGATCCTGATAGTTAATACTGGTCTTTGATTGTTAGCTTTGCAAAGGCTGTCTGTTCTTTCAACTCCCAATTCTTTAATCCATTGGTCAACCAGCCATTCCGGATGAGCCCATTTTATGGAAAGTGCTCGGACAGGATTCTTTTTTAATAAAGGAATTTCACGAATTTCCCTATCTCTTATAATCCGTCTCAATATACCATTGACTACTCTTCCCCAAACTAATCCATCTTTTTGGACTGCAAGTCTCACAGATTCATTAACAGAAGCATAATCCGGCACCTTATCCATATACATAATTTGATAGAGACCTACATTGAGAACATATTTTATAAAATTTGGCACTGTAGTCCATTCACCATTATATGCACGTTTAAGAATCCAGTCAATTTTGATCTTCCAGCGCAGGGTTCCGTGTACCAGTTCTGTAATAAATCGTCTATCTCTTACATTAACCTTATTTTTCTTAAAATAATAGTTAAGCAGAATATCAGCATAACTTCTGCTTTCTAATACTCTGCTTACAATATAGATCGCTACTAATCTCGGATTTATTTTATGCTTTGCAGTCATTGTACACTAATTAATTTTAGTCCCTGAAGATATATGAGTTCCACGAATAAATTCACAGGTATCCATTCGTTTCTTCCCTTCGAGTTGAATCCCCTGAAAACGTACAATCCCCTTTCCTGTATTAATATCCAGGCCATCCTTACCAGCGTTAACTACAGTTCCGGATGCATAATGAGGACTACTTTTTTCATCCAGTTTTTCTGCATCAAAAAGTTTTACTCTTTTCCCATTCCAGAAGGTATACACACCTGGTCGGGGCGATAGTCCCCGACAAAGATTTACTATCTCATCAGCAGAATTCTCCCAGTTTATTTTACCGGTTTTGATATTTATTTTTGGTGCTCTGGAAGGCGTACCTTTTTGAGGTACCGGTTTTATATCACCAGATTCTATTAAATCACAAGTTTTAACCAGCAAATCCGCACCTAAATGAGCAAGTTTGTCATGAAGAGTTCCACAGGTATCGTTCTTCTCAATCTTTAAAGCTTTCTGAAGTAATATATTACCTGTATCAACTTTTTTTCTGATAAAAAAAGTGGTTACCCCGGTTTTTCCTTCTCCCTTGATCAATGCCCACTGAATAGGAGCAGCTCCTCTGTATTTTGGAAGAAGAGAAGCATGCAGATTCACGGTTCCATAAGGCGGGATATTAAAAATAACCGGGGGGAGAATACAAAATCCCACTACAATAAAGCAATCTGCTTTTAAATTTTTGAGTTCTTCAATAAACTTTTCATCTTTTATGTCTGCCGGCTGTAATACTGGTAACCCCATTTTATCGGCTGCCTTTTTAACCGGAGAGGGTTTGATCTTTAATCCTCTTCCCTTCCTACAATCCGGAACCGTTACTACTCCTGCAATCTCATGCGAACTCTGCTCTAACTTCTTCAAACTTGGAACAGCAAAATCCGGGGTACCCATAAATACAATACGCATCTATATTATCATCCTGATTTTTTATTTATTACCTGCGCTACGGAATTTCGTGAAAGTTCAACTTTTACTCCCTCGGCAACTTTCACTAATAGAATATTTTCCTTATCTCGAATACCAGCTATAGTTCCAACTATTCCGCCAGAAGTCATAATCTTATCCCCCTTAGCAAGGGATTCTATCATTGCCTTGTGCTCTTTCTGTTTTTTGGCCTGAGGGCGAATCATCAGAAAATACATGATCACAATTATCAAAATAAATGGTAAAAACGCAACCAGTGGATTTCCTCCTCCTTCTCCTCCACCGCTTCCAGCCATTGACATCATTAGTATAGTATGAATCACAATTACCTCCTCTTTTTGTTAAATTATTATTAGTTCGAGAACTTTTTCAAAAACTCTGTTCTCCATTCTGAATATCTATCATTTATTATAGCATCTCTTGCCTGTTTAACCAGTTGTATATAAAAATATAAATTATGAATTGATGCTAATCGTAAAGCCAGTATCTCTTCTGCCTGAAAAAGATGGCGAATATATGCTCTGGTAAAATTTCTGCAGGTATAACAATCGCATTCATCATCTATTGGATAAAGATCATCTTTGTATTCTGCGTTTTTCAACACTATTTTACCATTAAAAGTATAAACAGTTCCGTTTCTTCCGTTACGGGTAGGTATAACACAATCAAACATATCAATGCCTCTGTATATTGCTTCTACAAGATCATCAGGTTTTCCTACCCCCATTAAATACCTGGGTTGTTTTGCAGGAAGAAGATCTGTACAAAAATCAGTAATATCCAACATAGAACTTTTAGGCTCTCCCACTGCAAGACCTCCTATAGCATAACCATTAAAACCAATTTTTACCAATTTTTCAACACTTTTTTTTCTGATCTCTTTATAAGTGCTTCCCTGTACTATACCAAACAACTGTTGATTATGTTCATAAAGAGGTTCAGATACCAAGAACCGGTCTGAACATTGTTCTGCCCATTGTATGGTTCGATTATTGGCTTTATCAGCATCCTTTAAAGAACAGGGATAAGGTGCACATTCATCTAACACCATCATGACATCACTTCCTAGACTACGTTGTATATCAATAATTGTTTCCGGGGTAAAAAAATGATAGCTTCCGTCAATATGTGACTGGAAACGAACCCCTTTATCAGTTATTTTTCGCAAAGCTGCCAGACTGAAGATCTGAAATCCTCCGCTGTCAGTAAGAATAGGCTTATTCCAGGAAATAAAACTGTGCAGTCCTCCTGATTCATGGATAAGTTCAGTTCCCGGACGTAAAAAAAGATGGTATGTATTGCCTAATATAATTTCTGCTCCCAGATCCTTTAACTCATGGGGAGAAAGTGTTTTTACTGTACCCTGTGTACCAACCGGCATAAATATTGGTGTTTCTATACTCCCATGAGAAGTTTCAAGAACCCCGGCCCGGGCTTTGGTATTTTTATCTTTATGTTCGACTCGAAACATGTTATTAATGTCACTCTTTTTTTAGATTTTTGTAAATGATAGCTGAGTCTGTCTAAAAAATTTCCCCTACTAAATATACGAAAAATACAGAATTGTTTTTATTAAGATTATACATTTTTCTCTATTTTTTCGTATTTTTCCTAGGTTATTAATATAGTCTTATTATTTAAAATAAAAAATTCGACTTTTTCAAAACAAATAATCAACTGCCTCATTTACACTAGCTACTCCTAAAAAAGTGATCTCGTTCCTGTTCTTTAACTTTTTCAAACTCACCTTGGGGAGAATCACTTTTTTGAATCCCAACCTTTCTGCTTCCTTAACTCTTTTATCCATCTGGGAAACTCCTCTTACTTCACCGGTTAATCCCACTTCTCCTATAACTGCGGTGGAAGAATCCAGGGATTTATTTTTAAGGCTGGAAACAGCTGATAAAGCTATGGAAAGATCAACTCCGGGCTCTCTTAATCTCATTCCGCCGGCAGCATTAATAAACACATCCTGATTACCAAATTTCAGTCTGACTCTTTTTTCCAGCACTGCTAAAATCATTGATAATCTTTTCTGTTCTACTCCAGTGCAGGTTCTCTGAGGTATTCCGTAACTGGTTGAGCTAACAAGTGCCTGTACTTCTACCATCAGAGGACGTGTGCCTTCAATACTGACAGTTACAACAGACCCGGGGATATTATCGGAACGTTGAGAAATCAAGAATTCTGAAGGATTCTTCACCTGTTTTACACCTTGATCCGTCATCTCAAACAGACCTACTTCACTTGTAGACCCAAAACGATTCTTTACTGCTCTGAGTATTCTGTAAAGATGCTGCTGATCTCCTTCCATTACCAGCAATCCATCCACCAAATGCTCCAGAACTCTGGGGCCGGCAATATTACCTTGCTTGGTAACATGACCGATCATAAAAATCGGAATTTGTGTTTTTTTAGCACATTCAGTCAGCTTATAACCGCAAAATCTCACCTGACTTACATTGCCGGGCAGACTTTCCATTTCAGCAGAGCGGAGTGTTTGTATTGAATCAACCACGACCAGTTCAGGCTTCAGATTATTAATGTGTTCAATAATACTGTCAACATCTGTTTCATCCACCAGCATATAATCACTGACATCAATAGATAATCTTCGGGCCCGGATCTTGATCTGGGTTAATGATTCTTCACCAGTAACATACAGTACTTTTTTGTCTTTCTCTGAAAGACAATGACATATCTGAAGCAGTAAGGTCGATTTCCCGATTCCCGGGGAACCTCCAATTAAAAATACAGAACCATTGACAATTCCACCACCTAAAACCCGGTCAAATTCAGAAATACCAGTGATGGTTCTGTGTTTATCAATAAGGGGTATCTCAGAAATTTTTACCACTTTACTTTTTTGATACGATTTTGTCAAAGATCGTTTTTTGTTATCCCTCACCTCTTCCACAAACGAATTCCAGGCCCCACATTCACTGCATCTTCCCATCCATTTCGGGGATTCATAACCGCAGGACTGACAGACATATACAGATTTTACTTTTCCCATATTATTCAACTATTATAAAAATACTAAAATTTAATTATAACTTGTTTTTTTACATACTTTACAGGACTATCCTCAAAATTGATCCCTAAAGTGTATATAGTATTACTTTTCTTTCTGATAGTAGCATTTATAATTTCTTTTGGTTTGAACTTTTCCAAACTTACACAAAAAGTATGACTGCTTCCTGAAGGAGCTTCCAGAGTTATAAAAAATTTGCTGTTTTCAATATTCTCTGAAATCAGACGTAAACCCTGTGCTTCTTCACCTGGTACGGATTCCGCCATATCCGGCAGAACATAGATACCACCCAGATATCCAATTTCCACCATAACTGTATCTTTTATAATAAATGAAGTTTCAGGAATGGTCAGAGAGGAGAGTGTATCCAGATCAAATTTAATTTCTTCTCCATTTACTGTAATAGTTTCAATAACAGTTGAAGGGGGGAAAACCGGTTTAAAATTAACCTTAAGTTCATTGTTGTTGTCCAGAGTAAAATGATATGTTTGTTTATTACTCTCTTTGACCATTTCCATCTGTAAAAAAGCATCCCCCACTCTGATATTTTCCACCGTAACGTTATTCCAGTGAAACGGAAATGCAGGAGATAATGATAACCTGTTTTCCAGGGCAGAAGGTTGAAGTCCGAGCATACCTTCAATAAGGGGCTGAAGCACCATGGTTTCTGACCAGCATTGGTGGCTGCATACACCTGAAGGTTTGTATGCTGCTCCATGCAGTACCTCTTCTATATATCCCAGAGACCAGTTTTTATAATTCATAAGATTATCCATAGTGTGCTGAAATCCCTGGGCAGGCTTATAATTTTTATACTCTGCCAGGGCTGTCCATCCAGTAAATAATGGCCAGACACTGCCGGTATGATATCCCCGGGGATTAAAATGATCACTTGCTTCACTGACAATTCTTACTCCCCAATCCGAAGAGAAATTATTAGCTGCAATTCTGTCCAGAACAGACCGGGTTTTCTTGTGATCCTGAATTTGATTGAAATAAAGCGGAATTGTGGGCATAACCGTAACTTCGGTTTTGAATGTACCGTCTTCGTTAATGCTGTGATTGAAGAACCTAGTTCCGTCATTCCAGAATTGTTGATTGATTATATGCACAACTGTATCATGATCTTCTTTATATCGCTGAGATTCTGAACTAAATCCGCATACTTCTGCCATATAAGAAGCCTGCTTTAAAGCAGCTGCCCAGCAGGAAGCTAAATAAAGAGTGGATTTCCCTCCATATAAATGACCGCCCTCAACCCAGCCGTGGCCCACATTTATATTCTCAATAAGTTTATCATTATCAGTATCAGTGGAATAGCAGTAATTTATTACTTTGTTAATTTTTGTCCAGTTATTGCATATAAATTCTTTATCTCCGGAATGATGCAGATAATCGCCGGCCAGAATCAAAAATAAGGGGGTGGCATCAGAAGCATCATAATGCACTGCCCCGGAGGTAGTTAACTCATGATATATCTTGCCTGATATATCCTGAAAATCAAGATACTGCCTTAATATATATTTAACTTTCTCAAAATCTCCATAATCATTCAAAGCAAAACCACTCCATTCACCATCTCTGCCAAAATACCAGGCGTAGCCGGGTCTTCCGCTTACTTCATGCTCTCCATCCCAGCCGTGAGCTGTAGTTGCATATCCTGCTATCAGAGATTTTCCTATACCCGGAGTATGAACAAAAAATTTATCTGTTCCGATCAATGCCCATTTATATCCATTATTAAACTCCTGGTCTGGTGAAGTTATACTCAGTTTATTTTTCAGAAAATTCTGATAATAATTATAACTGTTTTTATATACTGAATATGGTTCTTTTATTGCGCTGCAATAATAATCCTGACTTTGTTTTACTCCCTGATTACTGGATGATATAACCACATCGAATGAATCATTATTCTTAAGTAGAAATTCTGACATAGCATACACCTGAAATGTACTGCCGGGGATACCTGTAAACTGGTCATTGGTTACACTGACTGAATCGAATTGACCAATTATATGTTGCCGGGGGACTTTATTGGTTCCGATTACAGATGAAAAATCACCTGATTCATCTTTTATAATAAAATAATTTCCATTCCTGTTCCAGTCATAATACAAGGTACTGAAAACCCAGGAAGAATAGGGCCACATATATCTTAAATTACTTTTAAAACGGACATAAAAATGCAGTGTATTCTCACCGCTGTAATCATAATGTATCACTCCCACCGGATCTGTAATGTCAGCAGTGATTGTTTCTGTTAACCTGCTTCCTCCGATGGTGTACGTACGGCTGAATGCATGCGGATCGAGAGAAACTTCCGGATTTTTATCAGAAAGCCACTGTATAGTTTCATCAGATGCAAATCTGTATCCGGTTTCATAATCCCGCAATGCCATAACCGGATGCACCCAGATCTCCTCAATTCCTGCTTTCTCCTTTCCCATAATGACCATTCGCTGTCCTGCCATATCCCAGGGATAATCTGCAGCTTTTGCCCGTGTCAGAACCATCTCACTTTTTTTATTCTTCCATGAGAAGGAATCGGGATAATGTACAGTATCAGTATCTGATGAAAATTTCTGCACGGTATTATCATCCTGATGCCAATAGTGTACCTCTCCTCCGATCGTATCAGTTACATAACCAATCACATTATGGAAAAATAACTCTAAATGCTGCTGATTGTAATTCGCAGCAGAAAAGTTTATATACGATCCGATGGAAATAATGGTACCATTTCCCTTACTGTACTCTAAAATCAATCTTTTATTTTCTTTCAATCTGATATAGGCCCGGTCAACCGCAACAGTGTTACCATTGATTTTTTCCCGGGGATTAAAATAACCTACCTGTCTGATTAATGTATCGCTGTGGGGATTAAAAATATAGGCTCCGCCATACATTTTATTAAAAATAGGATGAGAACGAAACGCATGAAATCCTCTTTTTCTTCCATATCCCTGATCTTTTACTTCAACATATGTGATCTGAGGTTTATAGTGTTCTAATCCCAGATCCGGTAATAAAATAAATGCATTCTGGGTAAGGAGCAGATTTCCCTGATCATGTATATACTTCTCAATTGCATTCATCACTGCGGTTTGAATACCTGATTCAGAGAAAGCACCTGTGTCCGGATCATGTATCCAGACCAGATCCAGATCAGATAAAACAGAATTGTTTTGAGCAATCTCCTCAAAACTGATCTTTTTACTGTCATACTGTTTATGGTCAATTAAAAAAGAATAGGCTGCAGTGATCTCTTTTTGGTGTTCAGTACTGCTGCGAGTCACAAATCCAATACTGATCTTCCTATGAGAACAGTCTGACATAAGAAAAGCAACAGCAATCAGCAGTACAAGAACTGATACTGATATATATGCCCATTGTATTCCTGTTTTATCAATTATTTTCATGGTTTAATAGTAACAACCCCTATTTCATTTATAAAACATTTTCCTGTTATAATCATATTGTTTACAATACTGAATTGTTATCGCGGTCTGCCGTCAGCGGTCTGCGGTCTTTCTGTCTTCTGACCACTGGTTTCTGACTTCTGAACGTAAACCCTTTAAAGTTCTAACGTTCTAACGTTCTGTTTTATCTTTTATCCTTTATCTTTTATCTTTTAAATTCTATCCCCTCGTGATCTTCAAGGTTTTTTCACCATTTTTATCTTTCCGAGTTCAGACAGGATGAACAGCATCGACTGAATCTTGCCATACCATATACCTGATAACCAATATTTCTCCAGTTTCCTTTTTTCCCTTCTCCATATTCCATAATTTCGATAAAGATTTCATTCCAGTTTATTCAATATCCATCACACACCGAAATCCAACCGTACTGTTCCGGTTTAAACCCGGAGATACCAGAAGCAGCATCTGCCGGTTATATAACTTTTGCGGTCCTCCCTTAACATACCACTGACTGGAGGTGGGATTATAATAACTCCCTCCTCTCATCATAACAAAATAATAACTGCCGTTATCATACATATCCTGAGTTAACTGCCACACATTACCAACCAACCCCTGTACTCCAAAAGGACTTTCTCCTTCAGGATGCTGTCCCACCGGCTCAAGCTCTCCAGAGATATTATATTTAGTGGAATCATCAGTATTTCCCCAGGGCCAGGTCCTTCCATCTGTTCCCTGTGCTGCATACTGCCACTCAGCTTCTGTGGGGAGCCTCTTTCCTGCCCACTGTGCATATGCTTTTGCATCTTTGAGACTGACATACACAACCGGTTTATTGGCATCACTTTGTTTATATGTACCGTTTTCCCAGTGCCTGAGATAATTGGCTGTATCCCGGGGCGTATATGTCGACTGTTTGAGGAATTTATAATACTGCCTGTTTGTAACCGGATATGTATCAATATAAAATTCTTTTATCTTAACCAGAGATGAATCAGCATTATCCGGATAAGGAATAAACTGATCTTTATTAAAAGCATACAATATAAACGCTCCGGAAGGAATTTTAACCATATTCTCAGGTTTTCCCTCCTGAGGATCAGTTCTGCAGAATTCTCTCACCAGGACCGGTTTTCCTGGTTTACGATACATTACTCTTTCATCTTCTAATTCACCATCTTTAAATAACTGAATGATCAATTTACCTTCGAACCGGCCAAACACCTCAGCCAGTTTTATATGTATTTTTTTCTTAAGACTGACAAACGGCTTCTGATTATACCTGCTATCCTCCTTCCATATACAGATACTGTCACCAGCAGAAGCATTGATTTTAAGGCTGTCACCAAAGTAATCAACAGTTAAATTATTTTGAAAACTTACAATACAATCAACATTCCCCTCTTTTCTGGTGTTCAGCCAATTCCTGTTGAAACTTTTAATCCTGACTGGTATATAGGTGACTGAATCAGTCTGTACCGGTGTCAGCTCCTCATGATTCCAGATACTGACATAATGTGCATTGTCACTTTCCTGGACTTCAAAAAGCGGACCTGCATATCCGTTAGGATTGAAACTTAACACAGTATAAACAGTTTTATCTCCCTTACTCCATGTATTAACCCATATACTGTCCACTAGAGCATCTATTAAAGGAGTAAAAGTATAACTGTTAAAAAGAGATGAATTTTCTCTTAAAATTTTTACCGTTTTCCCTAAATAATGATATTCTTCTTCCATCCATGCCGGACGTCCGGGAGCAAAAGTATTTATTTCAGTTCCGTAGCCGTTAAAGAAAGATATTGCTGTTTCCCGGTGTATTCTGCCTTCACTGAGCTGACAAACCCGGAAAATGGAAATATCCGGTTTAATGAGTCTGTTCAGATTCAAAGGAGGCTGCCGATATATGGCATCGTGTACTCTTCCGGCCAGAATTCCCGGCATATCTTTGGTGACCGGCATCCCTTCACTGTACATAATCACTCCGGGTCTGGCCTTATCTGCTGTTTCCTGTAATTGTTTGCTGGAACTTCCCCTGCAATCAAGCACTACACCATTTGCATCAAGACTTTTTATAAGATAAGCCATTCCCTCAATCTGATCTTCCCGGCGGGTACTTTTATCCCAAGGATTATAGGCAATAAAAAATTTGGTTCCCTGTTCCTGGATTTTCTGAGTGATATCCCTGGTTTTTCTCAAACCTCCGGGCAGATCCCTATACATGTCCCATTGATTCCGCTTATCAACCCCTAACCGCGGCCAGGTGGGCCAGATCCCCAGAACATCGTATTTACCAAAATATCGTTCCGACTGCTGCAAAAAATCAAAAACAGTATATTTATGATTCTTATAATCAAAATAATTATGATCCCAGGCAAAAATTAAATTGATCAGATACGCATTACGGATCCATTTAAGATCATCTCTTCGATATAATGTATTATCAAAGGTCTTCAGATCATAGAGATACTTTTTCTGGAAGATAAGTTCCAATCCATTCTGCCAGTTTCCCTGAAATGCTTCAATATAAAAATTATAGCCCACTTTTCCGGAAGGATAAACCACCATCTTGTACCTGTGTCTTTGAGCTTTTTCGTACTCATCCCTTCTGATCAAAGCACATAAAGAATAGGTATCATTAACCGGGAGAGAAGCATATCCCAGATGCCATACATTATCCGGCAGGGTAACATTTACAGGTCCATATCCAGGACGGAACAACTTCGCACGGGCAAGAGCCCAGGGACCGGTGGAAGTTATATAGGTCTTACTATCAGATTTTCCAAAGGGAATGAGGTTGGATATCTCCACTGTATCTGAACCTGAGTTTTTAATAACGATGGTATAATGTAATCCGCAAGAGGTTTTTTTATGTTCTTCTACTGCAATCTTAATCTTCTTTTCATTTAAAAGAGACAGCTGAGAGCTGTATATTTTCTCAGTATTATGATTGAAACTGAATAAAGGAATTGCTATAGGTAAAGTAACCTTGGTTTGATTGATTCTGCACGCAGAAAACGTATTATCTTCATCAACTGAGATATCATGTAAAACCTGACTAAAAGCATTTGAAAACCAAAAAATGATGAAGGCATAATATATAATCTGTTTCATAGTTACTCTTCCGTTGAAAATTTATACATAGTTCTTTGAGAATATTTTACTTCGGGCAGTAAAACAGTAGAAGGAAAATTATCATGATTGGGTGAATCAGGAAAATGCTGTGCTTCCAGACAAAAAGCGGTTCTG
>Ga0180433_10002451_pt1 | contig 28589 bp, 18 predicted proteins | sample SS_ome_8_FD_132980 | JGI IMG/M metagenome (GOLD analysis project Ga0180433, IMG submission 132980) | Hypersaline lake sediment archaeal communities from the Salton Sea, California, USA - SS_1_D_1 metaG | ecosystem: Environmental > Aquatic > Non-marine Saline and Alkaline > Hypersaline >... | reverse complement strand
TATATAACGAATAAGCTCCATAATATAAATTTGAAACTAAACCACTAGTTACTCCTGATTGTATAGAATCAAAACCACCATTATCTCTAACCCACCTATAGTTGTATGGGGATGTCCCTCCTGTAGTCGATATGCTAGAAGATCCTCCAGCCCCATTATAACAGTCAACAATATCTGAATTTTCATTAGTATGCACAAATGGATTTGGTTGTGTTATAGTGTAAGATTCTTCACTAGTACAACCGTTATCGTCAATTACAGTAATAGAATAATTTGATGCTGTTTTCCCTGAAATACTTGATGTTGTTTCACCACTACTCCAATCATATGTATAAGGGGACAAACCTCCAGCTACAGATACTGAAATAGACCCGCTAGAACCATTAAAACATCCTACATTACTCACAACCCCAGTTAATTCTATATTTGTTTCATCACAAGGGTTTTCTTCACTAAAATATTCTATTACCCTCAATGCATTAAAAAACACTCTATTAATAGAATTTTCTTCTAAAACCTCAAGATTTAATTCCCCATCATATACCACGGTATCTATAAATAAAGTAGTATTGTTGTAAGCATTATAACCTGTTTCTATTGTTACTCCGTCAATAAAGTAAGCAAAATCTCTTAAAGTCCCTTGCGTTGTAGATACATAAGCCTCTACAATAACACTATCAGTTGTTATACCTGTACATGCAATATTAATACGAGCACTAACACCTTCCTCATAAACATTGCTTATAGCCACAGCATTAGGATAAATACTGTTAGCTAAACCACCTCCACTAGAAACCTCTCCACCATAACTTACTGTAAACTTACCATCAGTAACACTAGTGTTGCTAGAGTTTAAGTCATACCAACCACTCTCAGCATCACTACCTAAGTTCACTTGTATAGAGTCCCCCTTGCTAGAGGATGCTGGTGCAGAATAAGATGTTCCTATAGCCCCCACTTCTAGAAATGAATTCCATAAGTTATCAGAGTTACCATAACCCACAATTCTAAAATACTTAGCTGGGTATCCTATAGGAAAATATTCTAACACATCTCCACCTATTTGGGTTGTACAGTTAACAACTGTCCCCCACACAAGGCTATCCAAACTAGTCTGTACTGCAAATATTCCATATCTAGTCGCATCATTCAGTAAAGCTACAGATAAAGTATCTAAATTAGATGTATCTGATAAAGTAAAGTTAGCTATCACTCCATACACATCAGAACTCCACCTTGTTTCATAATCATCATCTATCATATTAGAAGCTACGTTTGGATCTTGAGAGTCAGTAGCCCATACTTTTGTTATTGTTAGTTCGTTAACATTAGTTATGTTTTGAACAGTATAAGAAGCACTTGATGTACACCCATTATCATCTGTTATAACTAGATTATATTGGCCAGCAATAAGGCCAGTTCTATCTTCCGTTGTAGGTCCATCTGCCCATGCATATGTATAGGGTGCTGTACCAGTGCCTCCTACAGTTATGTCAATTGTTCCTACTCCAGTCCCGTCTGAAACTATAACTCCAGACTGAGTTACTACCCCTGCACATAAATCTGGTTCACCTGTAGTGTACTGTATAGCACCTATATCAAAAGACCCACTAACCTGTGATACAGTAGTGCCATTCATATCTTCAGTAAAATCAGAAGACATATACGTAGAATTCCAAATTCCACCACCTATAGCAGCCCCACTTATTAATGGAGTAAAATCACTATTAGCAGCATCTTCAACTATATTATTCCATCCTAACTGATCTCCAAATATATTTCCACCATCATCATAAACAGATTCGTAATCCTCAAATATATTATTACTTATAAAAGCACTTTGAGGAAAACCTGTTGGAACATTTGTAGTCCCGTAAAATGTGTTATTATAAACTCTTGATGCGGAAGATAACCTAAAAGGTCTTTCTGCATTGGTACATGTATTTGCATAAAAATCAACTTGTCCAGTAGATATTTCATACATAAAAGATTGAATGCCGTATCCTATAAATTTGTTTCTTCGAACTACAGTAGCTTGTGGGTCTTCAAAGTAAATACCTGCTCCTCCCCAAGAGTCTCCAGTTGTCTCTTGATACGTTTCACTGTTCATATATAAAACATTATCCTCAAAAAGCAATTCCATAGGTGTGCCTCCTAAATAACCAAAAGCATCCCTAGAAATAAAAACGAACTTATTACCTGTCCCAAATTTAGACATTACATTGTGATGAACGTGATTATCTTGCACCCCTGACAACTGCAAACAATCTCCTCCAGGATGAGCATTCTCAAACCAATACCTGTTTACATCATATATATAATTATAAGCAAACTCATGATTATCCACGCCAGCACGTCCATTTGAATAAACGCCATCTTCCAATTGACCATGCACTGTACTATATATAAATTCCACATCTGAACCTAAAACGTAAACTCTGCCATCAGCAGATACAGAAGCCCCTTGCTCTCTCTCAATATCACAGTTGTAGACTTGAAACCCACTATATTCAGTGTCACCAGAACCTAATTCGCTAGTTGTGTTCAAGAGGTGTATATCTCTCCATGTGACATTATTGGCGTAAAACCTAAACCTATAAAAAGTCATTATGGGTCTATTCCCTGTTCCATAAGCTCCTATAAGTATAGAATCAGAATAAAATTCTAATGTAACACTACCGTTAGCAAGATTTGTCCCTCTTCTAAACAAATATGCGGTGTTGCCTGTTAAAGTTTTTCCTGACATCGTATTCCAATGAGTAGCATCATTGCCTGTACTGTCTGGATTAATGTAAACTACTGTAGTAAACTCGGCATCAGTATATTCTGATATATCATAATCACCCGCATTGAAAGTAATCCCCTCGGCAGCTAATTGTGTTGCAGGCTGATTCTCTTGAGAGAAACCTACTATAGGTAACACTAATAAGCTTATTCCTAGTAATATCTTTTTTAATAGCTTCATATCTTTATTTTACGTATTCTGTTCTTGAACCCATTTGGTCTATCTGATAATGCACATCAAATTCTTTTAACAACACATCTCCAGTAACAACATTATCATCTCTATATAACTTAATGTCTAATATAGAACTTACAGTATCGACACTAGAACCATCTATATCAGGAAAAGCTGCTATTTGCAACATATTCCCAGAGGTGTATGTAAACACAAGACTAGAGGTAGATAACGTAGTCCATGTTGCAGGAACAGTATCTCCATTTTTATACCATCTATAATCTATCTTAAATACTGGTATATCTGCACTATCCTGAATAAAATGAACGTGAGGCTTTATATCACTACCATTCTTTCTTTCATGAGGAAATTGTAGCACTATATAAGCAATCTCAGTATCATCATTTTGAGGGAATAACAACCCGTTTTCTGCTGTACTATAATCTGGCTTTAATGTAGCTCCTTGTCTTATAGTAGAGGCTGGTGCTTTTAAATCATCCCAAACTAAATCTTCTTTAGGTTGATTATCTAAACCTTCTGCTAAATCTCTATCTACTTGTGCCCCACTTTTATTTAATTGATACGTTTCCATTATGTTCTATATATTGTATGATACGGGCTACTTAATGTCCCTGCATTTTCAAATTCTAATGTAAAGTATACACCGTTGTTTTTAGCATCATAACCTGTATTATCTCCATAAAACCATGTACCGACTATAGAAACTAAACCTGTTCCTTTTTGTGAGCTTGTATATGTTCTAATATTAGGATCGGTTGAAAAATCTCTAGTACCAGATTCATCTACATAAATTCTTAATGTAACAGACCCAAGATTAGCTCCACTAGGTGTGTATGTTGATGCCATATCAAACACATAAGTCGGAGTATCATATTCTTCAGGTACTGCCATTTTACTATTAGCTGTACTCCACCTGCTTGTTATATAATCTGGAGAAACTACTTCTGTAGAAGTCGCCCCGTTATTGACAAATAAGAATTCTGTATCAGCGGTAACTGTAGTCGAGTTAGTCCCATAGACAGTCTCTCGAAAGCTATTATACCGACCATCTATTATATCCTTTATTTGCGCTCCTGTAAAAGGTAGTTGATAACTCATTATATATTCTGTTTTACTTGTAGTTGCTCACCTTCACTATCTAACACATACTCACCTTCAGAATCTATTAAATATACCCATTCCCATTGTCCAAAAGGAACTAAAGTATCATCGTCTAAAGTGATATTAGATCCATTTACCATAGTTTCCCAATCATACCCAGCTGCATCACTATGTGTTTTATCAGTATACCCATATTGATTAAGATAATCTGTCCCATAGAGAGCTTCTGCCCAAACTGGACTAGTTATCAATATATGTTCAGAATTCTCCAACACATCATGTAACACCGTACCAGCTCTCTCGCAACAAGGATAGTCACTCCCGTCAGAAGTAACTATATCACAAATACCATTAGCAGGTACACTCACAGCAGTCCCCATAGCAACACCTGTCACAGAACTCCCGTCAGAAGGATCTGTATAATCAAACGTTCCTGAACGACCTGTTCCGAAGTTGATAGTTCCGCTAGAGAGATACTGTCCGAAGAACACCACATCCTTGCGAGTTCCTATAGCATCATCTATTGCTGTATATTCAAACCCATCAGAAGGATCTATTCCCGTAGTGTTCGGGCTAAGTAAATTCTTATACCAAGCTACTGCAATATCTTCTACGCAAGCAGGAAGACCTCCTACCAGCCTTCTTACAATAACTGATATGATGTTTCCTATAATTGGCATCTATTTTCCTATTTCTAATGTTAAAGAAGCTCCTGTGTTGTTAGTAAGCTTAATCAAAATGTCTTCATTCCACACGTTACCTGTAAATTGCTTGTCTACTGTCTGAGCTGTAGATACACTTCTCTTTTCATTAGTGTAGTAGTCTTGCCACATTACAGCAGTAGCATCTCCTAAAGCTATGTCTGCTGGAGGTTTGATTACAAAACCTCTACTCCAAGGCCATGAACCATAATAAGCATCTCCTAATCTAGCACTGTAGGTGTCTGTAGTGCTATCTGTACCATCGAATGTCTCCCCGTCAGCCAATGTTATTGTAGTAGACCATGTTGGATTGGTTACTGCGGGTATATTCTCTTTTGTTATACTTCCCATAATTGTTATTTTTTACAAAGATACTTAATTTCAATTTACTCTATCTTACCTTCCTTGGTAAGTCTTACCTTCTTGTTCTTTACCACAGCGTCTCTTACATCAACATCGAAGCCTTTATCTTTTATTAAAGTATACATCTGCTTATTTGCATCTTCTATACCTAATGTTATAAGAGCATCTCTGTCTTTACGTATTTCATTTATTATGCCATTAATAGATTTGAGTGATCGTTCATGCGCATCTTTTAAAACACTCTCATCATTTTTATTGGGAGATACTAGCTTATTATAATTGCGTAGAACATCAGTATAAATCTTGCGAGAATCATTAATCCCCTTCTTGTAATCATACAGTTTATATTTGTCAAGAGATAATATAGGGTCAATAGTCCTAATCTGATTTCCAATCAAAACACCTTTAGCTTTTTCCTGCCAATCCTCACCTCTCCTGTAATCTTTGAAAATTCTTCTAGCATCAGATATAGTTCCTGGCTCTACAGTCTCCCACATGTATTTAGACATATCATTCCACTTTTCTTTGGGTGTTTCCGCTGGCTTGTATATCTCAAACCCTGTTGTTCTATCTACATTATTCTTTAGATTAGTAACCCTGTCAAAGACTATATCCCAACTAATAAAATTGCTAAAGAACTCAGAAGCAGCTTCTACTAAATCTTCATCCCTAATCTCTCCATTTGCTAAAGCTTTTCTTTGAAGAGTTAATACTGGAGTAGTGATAACCCCATAATAATCCATATATGATATATTAGAGTAACGAGCTTTCCCTTCATCTATGTCCTGAATAACAATAATATCATTCTTCCAAAATTCAGGTAAAAACCTTCTCCACGCCTCCATATCATCCTCATCCTGTCCAGCTCCTCTGTTTCGGATAAATGCAAAAGAAGCTAACGCAGATAACCCCATTAAAGCTCCAGCCCCTCTCTGTATTCCTATGTGCTTGAAGTCTTTACTATTCATCTCCTGAGCTGCAATACTCCACGTACCTATATAATTGGTCATTGTTAACCAAGGGAATGAAATAAATGTGTTCACAAAAGGAAGTCTCCTCATGTTGGTGATAGCTAATGGAAGTTGAGAATAATATGTAGATGTTTGATGTAGGATATCAGCAGCTCTTACCTTAGCAGCCTCTAAAGCATCCTCTTTAGTCATCCTTTTTTTAAACACATTATTGTAACGAGTATATTCTGACACATACCGATATGCTTTCCATACATCATCAGCAAGACCATACACATGAAGCATTTTATCCATAATCTTTCTGGGAGTCTTTTCTAAAACCGTCTCATCACTAGACGCTATGTAAGATAACTTATCTGAAAGATCCTGTACATTCCTAATAATCTCTCCTGGATTAGCACTATCCCCAACAATACCTTTCTCAAACATTTCTCTGATAAAAGCTTTTCTGTTGGCTGGCTTTAATCTATTTGTTAATTCAACTCCTGTTTGCTTAAAGTTCCAATTACCATTAGCTAGAACATTTGTAAGGTTAGATTTAAAGTTTCGAATAACACCTTTCACCGATCCTGCTGTCTTAGCTATCTTTGTTGTAGTAACCATCTTCATATAAGCTCTCATGAACTTATTTACTACTTGATTACCACCCATGCTTGTTGTTATAGCTTCTGCTATCTCTGGTGTAGTATAATAGTCTGATAATTTCTTAGAGTCAGGTTTTCCTGTAAACATTGGTTTAACATCAGCCTTTTTAACCAAATTTTTTTGGTCACTAGGTTTTTCAGACAACCATCCTTCTATCACCCCAAGGTCAATAATATTTTCAATCATCTTACCTCTCTCTATCATCTCTGTCATTTTTGTCAACGACACAGCATAGTTATAGAAAGGATCTCTATTTTCACCCAAGAACTTACGGATCTCTGGGTTATCCGTTAAGAATTGAGACCTGCGTTTTAAAAGACTCTTATCTACATCTTTTAACGAATTAGCATTGCTGATAACAGAAGATACCATATCTTTATCTTCAAGAAGAGACCTTAGTACTCCAGTAGCCTCATCCTCTGTCAATTCAGGATTCAGATCAACTATAACACTGAAAGCGTCTGACTTTATCTTTGCCGGAATATTCTTCCATACCCAATCTCTATCAGTATGCTTCTTATAAGTTCTTGTAATATAATAACCACGATTCTTATCAAGTTTCTCCTCAAGCTCAACCCCTATCATATTCAACTTTGAAAGATCATTCGTATATTGATCAATTTGTTTACGCATATTAATTAATACAGGAATAGCTTCTTTAGGAAGTTTCTCTCCAAATTTATCAATAGCGTTGTTTAAAGACTCCTCAGTCTCACCCATATTCTCAAGGACACTTTGCATATCCCCAAGAATATCAACAGGAATCTTTCCTTTATACACTTTAGATATTTCTTTCATTGAATCCCTAACAGAATTCTTAATATCATATTGACGAGCCTTTATCCTACCTTCCGCTTTAGTGTGTTCTTTAAAAACAACACTCGGCATACCCTTCTCTCTACCAAAATACTTCTTAAGAGTTTTTCCTACAGGAGGCATAGCATCTCTCTTAGCCTTGCGATCAAAAAACCTATGAGCCCCAACAAACATAAAACCAGCTCCTTTAGGTTTTTGCCTCTCTATATCCTCATCTTCTTTAAATTTATTAGAAGCTCTCTTCTTTTTAATCTCTTTTTCTAAATCAACTTCATTAATATCAGAATCCTCATACCAACCCTTCTTTCGGGCAATCTCCATTTTAGTTTGAAACTCCTTATTCGTCACCCTTACTTTTCTTTCAGCAATTAAATTCTGAAGAGCTTCTACAGAATTAGCTTCTTTTAGAGTCTTGTCTACTTTTTTCTCTTCGACTTTTTTCTTGTCTTGTAACTCTGGTTTATCAATTTTTGGCAAACCTTTATCACCGACTTCTTCTTTTTTAACTTTAACTTTTTTAGACGGCTCTTTTTTTTCTTCTAATATTTCTTCTTTACCGCTATTGATTTCTTTTTCACTTTTGGTGATTTCTTCACCTTCATCGACTTTTGTTTCTTCTTGCACGACTTTTTCATCTGATTCTATTTTTGGTTCAACTTTAGGCTCTACAATCTCTGTTTTAACTACCTTAGACTTTGTATCTGCCGTTTTCTCTTCTTTTTTGACTTCTGATACCTCTTTTGGTTTACCCTCGCTTATTTCCCTTGATTCCTGAACATCTACTTGAGATTCATTCATAGCATCAGTGCGAATCTTTTGAGCAGTGTAATTTAATATATTAGCTACATCTTCCCTATTAGCTCCCTCTTCGTTCTTTTGTTGAATAAACTCATCTAACTGCTCTGCATTGTTTAACACATCATCTCCTTTAAGGATTGTGTTTATTTGCTTTGCGGTCTCAGGTTTTACAGCAGCTTCAGCATCTCTAAGCGATTGAGTGGCCACAAGTCTTTCCCCTGTAGCATTATTCATTACATAATTAGTTCCAGAAAAAGTACCGCTAAGAATGCCAGTTGTTATAAAAGTAGCCAACATTTGCTTATTATCCCAAACATCACTTAACTTTTGATCACCAGTGATAGCAGGATGAGCATAAGCCTCAATAACCTCTTCCGTAAATTCAGGAAGCCATCCATTAAAGCCTGTCGCAGTTTTTATATTAGATATATACTTATTAGTAATCTGATTATTTAATGGAGTTTTAGGTAATTTAGGAATTACCTTATTGGTAACTTTAACAATATCATCACCAAAACCCTCTACCATAGCCGTAGTAAAAGTTGTAGCTATAGATTTTCCCATAGCTTTACCTGCCGACTCTCCACCCTTAGTCTCTACCTTCAACCCTTCATCAGTATCCTCTACAGAAACATCACCAATCATTCTCTCAGGAACATTACCATAAAGATCTGTTAAGAAGGGGGTTCTAACCATACCTTTTACAACAGCTCCCGCTGAAGGTGTTAGCTTCTCGATAGCCTTCTTTGTAAACTTACTTGTTTGTTTTTTAGCTAACCTCTCAAGAGACTCTTTAACCCCTGTTTTAGCAGCTGAAGCTGTACCTCCTGATATAGCAAATTCAACCATAAATGGTATAGTCTCTGTTATGCCTGAGCCGATAATAGAAGATAAGCTTTGGTCAGATGCAGATTTTATCTCTTCTCCTAATCCATACGCAGCTAAAGCCATCGTCTCTTCTTCCGTTCTCTCTTCTTCTGGCTTCTTAGCAATTGCTAATACATCAAAATCCCTATCAACCTCAGTCAATCCAAGAGAAAAGAAATCTTTCCCCAACTTAGACTTAAACATTGATTCAAGGACTCCAGAATCTTTAGTCTTATAATACTTATCAGCTTGATTGAGAAAATCCTTTGCATCAGCTAATGCGTTCACACGTCCCTCGGTATCTTTTACCTGCTTTTGAAGCTCTGTAGATTCACCACTCATCTGATCAATAGTGGCTCTATATTCAGGATCTCCTTTAGAAGAGGCTGAATAACCCCTCATGTCAGAAAGTAATCTATTTAATTGAGTCTTCTGAAAAGCCAAATCATCTAAAGCCTCAGTGTGACGAACATCAACATCAGCCTTTAACTGCATAGTTCTATCAACAACATCCTTTTCGTAAGCCTCTTTAGCTTTTGCTTGCTCAGATTCTTCTTGAGGTTCATCTATAACAAAGGTGTCCACCTCCATTTCTCCTGGAGGCTTGGTTTCTATAGTTCTAAATTCACCTGAAATCGAAGTAGAAGCTTGTTCCACTTCTGGAAAATCTGTTGAAGAAGGCTCGGATACGACCGTTTCGTCTTTTTTTTTTAAGTATTCATCTGGGTTAAAACCCCCAGATTTACTTTCTATATATTTATCAGGATCAAATGCCATAATTACTTAATCAAACCTCCCTGTTTTAAAGATTCATAAATATCTTTAGATCGTGGGTCTTCAGGATTATCTCTTATCCACTCTATAGCCTCCATATCCTCATTAGAAGCTTTGTTTGTTTTTTTCGTTGTTATAAACTCAGGAATTCTTTCAGTAGCCTCAGTTTTAGGTTCTGCTTTTTCTCTAGGTGTGTATTCACCAGTTCTTAAAGAAATAATCTCTTCTTCAGGAACCGTTATAATATGATCTAAAGATTCTGCTTTTGAAGTGTTACCAAATTCATCAACAGGTATTTGTTTTCTACCACTCTTCTCTACAAGCCAAAACTCACCATTCTCCTTATCATGACCTAATACTTTATATGTCACTGGCTTACCAATACCCTTAGCACTCTGCCTTCTTGTTCCAGTAGCCTTCACTCCTTCCGCACCAGATTCTCCTCCTTTAGCAACCTCTCCAACAACCACTTCTTCAGCAGTCTTTGGAAGAATAAAATTCTCAAGCTCATTCACAGAAGGTGGTTGTAGAGAATAATCTACAAAATTATTAGACGTTACCCCAAACTTAGTTTCCATTGGTTTCCCATCCTTATCAAGTAAGTTTAAAAACTTCTTATCCGCAGCACTAACCTTTTCAGAATCCTCTTTTACAGGAGCCTCTGTTGTAGTACTCGCTACTTCACGCTCTTGAAAATAAGGATTGTAATCAAACTGATTTACAGCGTAAGCTTCTATAGCTTCAATATCTCCATAGGCAGCTCCTTCTTTTTGAAGTTTATTAGAGGCATCCCTACCCATACCAGGAAGTAATGATTTGTATTTATTACTCGTCTTTAACTCATTAGCAACATAACCACCAATACCCTCTTTAAGAGCTTCGTCAAAAGCAGCTTTCTTATTCGATACTTTTATAGTCTTATCTCCATCTACCCTACTCTTAATTTCCGTTATAGTGTTGGTAAATCTAGGATCTCTACTCACATCCATCATTATCTCACCAATAGCATCATCTATGTTATGAGTCTTTATCTGTAAGAATGGTGGTGTTCCGTCATTACCTTGTAATCCCATTAAATATGCGTTACCATTCTTAACATCTGTCTTACCCATCAAAAAACTCTCAAAGCCTTTCACAGCATCTTCGTCCATTGTATATAAGCTTGGGTTCTGTATAACAGCTTGTTCAGCTTGCTGTCTAGCCTGAACCATCCCTTTTACATTAGTAGCCTCCCTCTCAAGCTGTTTCTGTGAAGCAAGCATCTTATTGACATGATCCTGTGTCTTCCATCTCTTTCCCATAATGGCCTCTATATGAGGTTGCTTTAATGCTTGATCATATCTATTAGCTAAATAAGCATTAGCCTGAGCATCTAAAGTAATATCATAGTCGAACTCACTAGCCTCAGCAAACTTCTGCTTCATATCCTGCTGCCAATCTACTACATCAAAAATCCCCTTAGCCACTTGTTCTGATGCTCTAAGGTTCATCTCATCTCTTCTCGCCTTGTCACGATAAATCTGAGCTCTTTGGTCTAATGGTGAAAAATCTAATTGTTGTGCCATATCTATTGTCCCGCTAATACATTACCAGTAAGAGCAATCTCTGTTTGCTGCACTTGTTTTATCCTATCTAATTTACTCTGGTAAACCTTGTCTTTTTCTGAAATCATAGACTGTAATCCCTGAGCCTCCATTCCAGTTGCTTGAGCCTCTAACCCCACTCTTTCATTCAGCGATTGTAAATAATCTCTCTGAGCTTGGTCTCTGAACATCTGATTCTGTGCAGCTATATCCCTCATAGCTGAAACATTCTGAGCTTCTAAACCAGCAACAGACCCTAATACAGATGCGCTAGACCCTCCGATGTTAGTTATATCTCTAACACCCGATCTAGTAGTATCTCTCAACACTTGCCTTTGATCCAAAGCTCCTCCATACTGAGACATTCCTGAACGAGCATTTGCCATAGACTCTATATCAGCACCCGTATCTCTCAACTCAGACGCTCTATCACTAAACAACCCCTGCAATTGTTCCGCTTCAGGAGTTATGCTGTATATAGGTGTAGCTGCTGCTATAGCTCTTGCTTTAGCATCGCCTCCTTGAGCCATTGCTATTTGAAACTTCTTCTTTTGAAGATATCCTTTTATGTCTGTGCTTTCAAGCTTATTTCTAAGCTTATCACCCTGCTCAGGACTCATGTAATCAAAAGCCTTTTCCCAATTATCTTTTAACCAACTCATTGATAATACCCCCCATCAGCATCTAACTGCTCTTTTGTAGGAAGACTATCTTGCATGCTTGATGTGTTACCACCACCCCAATTAACCTGAGATAAAGCCTGTCCTGCTGCTGATGCTAAATTAGCAAAAGCCATGCTGTTGTTTTGATTCGATACTTGATTTTGAGCCATCTGATTACCTAACTGCGTTAATGCAAATTGTTGGTAAGGTGCAAATCGCTCTTTCTTCCCTATATATTCTTTTCCAGCTTCTGTTATCCCAGTCTGTAGTCCTTGTGCTTGTAATCCTGCTGCTTGTGACTCTATGTTTGACTGATTGAACATTGCATTCATATATGATGTTTCTGCCTGTCTCTTATGCTCTGCATCCTGTAAGGCAATGTTCATTAGGGCTTGAGTTTGCTTTGCTCTTGCCTCTACAACAGCTCCTAATGCAACTGAACTAGCTCCACCAGTCTCAGCTATATCATCCATAGCAGCTCTTGTGTAATTCTGTATTTGTGCTTTCTGTATCTTACTGCCAGGTCTGTCTTTAGAATAAATCTCACCAGCAACTTTTAAATACTCATCACCTAAATCACTAACATTCTCAGAACCCTGCTTAAAAACACTCATCAACTGGTCAGCTTCGTCAGAACGCTTATATTTAGGAGTTAAAGCTAAAGCACCTTCTACACGTTGGAGAGCGTCTACTCTCTCCTGCTCCATCCTCTTACTTCTATTTCTCATTAAAGCTGGAATAGCTACTGGATTAAAAAACCCCATAGCTTTCTCTCCTGCTGTTAAATTTTGGTCTGTAAGTATTCTATGTGGTGAAGAAAAAGCACCTGCGATAGACATCGCTTCTTGCCTCCCTCTATTGTAATACTTCCCTGTCATAGGATCATAAGAGGATGGACCTTCGGACTTTGCTTTTTGAGCCTCTCCTGCTTGGTTTACTCCACTTATAAGACTGAATATAGGAAAAAGACTGAATATAGGAAACGCCATATCTTTTTTGTTTTTACAAAGATAATAAATTATGTACTAGTAGTGCCATTCACCTTTACTATGCGTAAATTAGCCTCGCTAGTGTCGCTATTTCTTAGCAATAATGAGATAACATATCCCCTCAAAGCATCTCCGTTGAAAAGATTATTCTCTATAGGAAAACTAGCCCCACTCAACATATCCCTCAAGAACTCACTTCTATACTCACCCTCTTGAAGCTCAAACTTTCCAGCCTTCAACCTACTCTGTTGTTCTGTTGGAAGAGATACCTCAACATCACCATCCTCAGAAGGAGCCCATTGACCTGTAGATATTATCTCTACATTATCCCAAACTTTTATTAGATTAGGATTTAAACTCGAATGTACTTGTACGTAAGAATCCCTCTGTGTGCCCCAAAAGTTATTCCTTAAAGAATTGGTGTTGTGTGTATACAACTGCCCATCAACAAATGATACAAAAGTATTACCAGATAACCTACCATAATATTCCACAGCACTAGTAGCAGTAGGTAGGCTATAAAAAGAAACCCATCTATTTGTCGGCTCATGAAATCCTGCGGAAAAATTAACAGTATCCGTTAAATCAGTTGGACATACAACAGTTATAATATATATATCATTATCATCATCATACATACCATGCACATTAACTAAATCTCTGCCCAATTGATTTATTCTATTTGCCTTCTCTTTAAAGAAAGTATGCATACCATACTCAGATATAGGCTCTAATCCAGAAAGACTATCTCTAATTACCTGACTATTTATAACATCAAAGAAATAAGCTTGTTTTAAATTCTTAACATAAGATTCAAAATTAGTACATCCATTATCAAAAGCTGACTGAGAACCTCCATTAGGATCTATTATCTCACTAGAATATAAGAATGTAGTATTACCCTCAGAATCTGTTGAAGATTTCTTGTTGAGATAGAATGACGTAACCTTCCTATCTTGATACACTTTTAAAGTATCACCTATCTGTTGTATCTTTGTTATAGCTCCGTTACGATCATCTAAAAAAGCCTCGTTGTCAGATTCAAACTTAGTCAAGAAATTAATGCCAGCTTCATCTAAAAACTTACCTCCCCATCTTATCTTTCTGTCTCCTCTCTGCTCTGCAAACTCATTCACAACATTAACCCTACCCTGCGTTACAGGAGTTGAATCATAATAAAGAGAAATACTGGGCTTCTCCATCCATGAATAACAATAATCTTCAGGATTTCCATAATCCGCCTTATTTAGAGCGTTAAGATAAACCTGCTTACTCTTCCATACATCTGAAAAATAATCTGTTATAGTTATCGTGTCACCGTGAGCAGATATCGGATATGATAGAGAAAATTCCTGCGAAGTCGCATCAAAATTATCTTTATACCTTATTATCTGTATAAGCCAAAAAGAATCATCTGTACCAGTGGCAGCTTGCTCCATTTGTCTTATGAATGACGATGTTAATTTTATCTCTGTGCTTGTTACAACATCTATTCTGAAATCTAAGTTAGCAACTAACTCTACATCATAATTTACATAATCAGAATTAGGAAATGTTCCTTGTATAAGATCCTTACTGAAAAAACCTATTGCTTTTATATAATCACCTGCTTGAAAATTAAATCCATAATTAATACTCGAATCCTCATCCCCATAAGCAGCCCTCATTCTATTTAAAATCTCATCCTTTTTAATAACAGTCATGTTATCTTCAAGATAAGCTGTATAATCAGTAGCATTGTCTGTAATATCTGAATAATTGAAGTTAATTAAATACTCTTCAAAATACTCAATATTACTCCCAAAACTAACCAATCTAAAATCAGTAGCCCCTGTAGGAGGTGTATTGTTTAAAGCTATATCTACAGTTGATATATAATTATTGTAAGTAAATGTATCAGCTATAGCATCTGAAATATCTGGCGCATCTATAACAAAATCATTACTGGTTTGAACAGATCCTCTTTTTCCGTTAAATCCATATTCTACACCAAATTTATAAGAAGCCCCTGTCTTAAGGGTTCTGTATGTATTAGATGTATTAAGCACTGTGTATGTGACATTCTCAGAGCCAGTAGACGCAAACTGAAGAACTAAATTATCAGACGTGGAATTATTTGTTACAGTCAATCCTGATATTAAAGCTTCAAAATATGTTTTAATCTCTAATCCAAGATCTATCATACTTAGATTATAAGTATAAGCCGTAAAAGTGTCTCTCCCTGTTCCAACAACAATCTCTATAAAGAAATCAGATGCGTTTAGAGCAGACTCACTTATAGTAGTGGGTGTCCCTGAAGAATCTGAACTCCTAACTCCATCAGTAGAACTTATAGAATTAGTCTGCAACGTAATTGTAGGAGCATTAGTTAGAGTTAAATCTACATTATCAAACCCTTCCTCAGCAACATTCGTAACAACAATGTTTGAATTAATTATCCCTATATGATTCACCTTATTTGGAACAAAATCATAAGGCAATCCAGCGTCATCATCACTAACAGTTCCTATAGATTTATCGTTTTTAAATTCCACAGACTTAACACCCTTAGCCGAATAATCATAATCATCATAAATATTCCAAACTCCTGAAGCTCCATCCCCAATATCAACTATTCTGTATATTAATTGATACGAATCAACTATAGAAGGCTCTAATTGCATATCGAATCCTACAGCTATATGCTCATATAAAGTAGATGAACTTATCTTTCCACTTGGAATACTCTCCTCTGGAAAAGCTATCTCAGAACGATTACTCAATACAGAGTATGTCTTATCATAATACTTCGCCCTAATAGCAAACTGAAATATCTTATTGTATATTTTATCGTTGTTCTCTGTTCCTGTAACATAAGAGGCTGTTATATTCGAGTCCCCACCGTTTAATGGATATTTATAAAAGCTTATCTCTTCTTCTGTTAATGTAGTATTGTAATTTCCATCAATAGCATGTTGTATGTTTATCATTTTTAAGAAATCACCATCAGCCCATACTAAAAACTGATCATCTTCATTACCTATTATCCCTGCATCTACAAATCTATCTGATGGTATGTTTAATGCCGAAACATCATCATAATCAACCATTTCGTCACTAAGAATGTTATCAAAATCACCTCCTGAGTTGTTATACCTTACTATGGAATGATCGTTGTTTGAGTTGTTTACAAAGTATATTAGAGCATCATTTTCTTTATCCTCAATCGTTCCAACAACTTTATTATCCCCAGTTGACAATGTATGAGATTTTAAAGTATTTCCTTTAATATTAGTCAACACCTTATTATTACCATCATCTGATATACTAACATTCAAGCGGTATCTTGAGTTACCATCACCTAATGCTAAAAGGTCGGAATCTGTGTCCAACCCTGTATTAAGAAAGCTTATTATATCTTTATTATCACTCATTCTATCTCTGTATTGAACCAACCATAGTCCTTCTTACTGAATCTAAGAAATCATTCATGTTAAATCTCATGTTCCTCAACTTCTGCTCTTCTCTCTTCAATCTCTCATCATACAAAGCAATCCTATTAGCAGGAGTCGTAAGTAAATATGAATAATATTCCCTAGCCATATAAGCATGTATAGCCTCAAGAGCCTGAATAGGAACCTTAGTATCTCCAGCATCATCTATGTTCGTAGATAAATAATCTAAAACAACCTCAGATTGTTCTGCATTGGCAAAAAGAATCCTTCTATTAGTAAAATCCTCTATATAATATCCACAAAGATTAACCCCACCAGTAGCTTGATATCCACTACCTCCTGGATGAGGAACATCAACACCTTCATAATAAGGATCATCTGGATCTCTTATAACTCCATCTAAAGAATCATCCGTATCCTCAGAAACCATATCCTCAATTCCTGTTATAGCCTCACCATCAGGAGGTGTTACACCAGGAATATCTTCACCATAAAACACCCCAATATCTGTAACTGTTGGTGTTATTTTTCTGTTCTTAGATAATGTCCACAACTGCCCATTCTGATCTGCTATGTGAACACCATTCAATTCAACTAAATCATCAGGCATTGCTAACATATTACCTGAATTCATAACAGTCTTTACAACAACTCTACCCTGCGGAAGTATCATCCATGATAACCTCTGATAACCCCTTATAGCAAGTTGCTTTAAATTAGCATACTCCACTTGAGGTAGCTTACTTTTTAACCTAAACTCCTCAACTATATTTTTTAATTCTATTAAAGCACTTGTATTAGCCATTATCTATCTGAATTATCATTCGTTAAATCTGGAAGTGGTGTTCCTTGTATATATGAAATCACATGCTCTACAAAAACCTGTTCCATATCTGAAGGTAAAGGAATATCCTCTGTATTTCCATACTTAGAAAAAGGAATCATTAAACTCATGTAGACACCATTATCCTTAATTGCGTCAGTAATGTTGTCACTAAAATAAACTTTATTGTACTTTACCCAATAGTAATGTTCCTTAGCTGTAGTGTAAACTTCTAAATTCTTTATACTCCTATACTCACCTTCTCTTATTGGTTTAATATCCCACTGACTTGCCGATAAAGCATAGATTCCAACTACACCTTCAGCACCATTAGAATATAAGCCATATGGGAGCCTTATGGTGCTTTCTGGGGTATCTATATAGTTTTGTCCGTTAGAGTCCTCAGAAACGCTCATAACACTAAATTCCTTTGTATAATAGAATGGATCTAATCCCTGCTTTGTAATATAATTTAAAGCAAACTTAGACCAGTAGATATCACACACTCCTTGGATATATTGAAGCCCAAACTGATTTGTTTCGTCTATAGGCTTGACCCTTTTCTCTATTACCTCTAATATAGCCTTCTTTATCATTTACTTGCCTCCTTTTGTTCCATCTGAATAGAATACTGAGTGGCATCAACTTTGTCTATAGATATACCTAATTTAGCCAGCATTGAATAAAACACCCCACGCTTATCGTCATCAGGTATCTCCATCTCTACAGTTTGGTTGTCTGCGTCAGCTCCGTCAGATTTCACACCTATAACTGAACCTGATGTAAATACTGTACTGTCATCTTTATCTATATAAGTTTCTCCAGTCTGTAAAGTGTAAACCTCTCCTTCCGATAAATATTGAATTCTGTCGTTTGAATCGTAATACCAATCGAAATACGGTGTGTCAGGCTCCTTCAAATAGTTAAATGTTATATCTAAAGCTTCGCTAAGACAAACTTTATCTAAATAAACCGCTTTGCTACTCTGTACTGAGTCATTTTGAGCATAAATTGTAATAGCAGGAGCAATCTCTTCTGTATATAACCCAAACGTTGTTGAGAAAGATAATTTATCAGTAACCGATTGAGCAACTGGTAATGTAGCCACTTTGTTTGAAGGAGTGACGGCATTAATATAGACATCAATAGTAGTATTGCCAGAATAATCCGTTATAGCGTATTCTAAATAAATATTATATCGACCATTTGGAGTGACTGGAAAAGAGCTACCAACATACTTAATACCCCCAGCACCAGAACCATCATCTAAAACAAAACCTTGAGCAGTACCTTCAAAACCATACTCCCCAACAACCTGACTACCAGAATTACCACTAAAAATATCAGTGCTCCAATCCTCAGCAACAAAAGCCGTTGGGTTAATCCAATCAGCACCTCCCTCAAAACCTGAATTTGTCAACAAATTCTCGTTAGGATTACCTATTGCTAATGGACTAAAATAAATCTTTCCATCCTCTATTTTAAATATAGGATAGTCTTCTGTAGTCTCTTCTAAAGAACTAGATATTCTTCTGTCCCATTCATCACTAGTTGTAGGATCGATAAAAATAGTACTCCCATCATAACTGTAAACACTGCCTACGCTATGCCAATAAGTATAAGTAAGGTCAGATAAATCATAAGCACCATCTACATCTGGATTTATAACTTCTGATTTCTTTAAATACCTAAAAAAATCACTGTTCTTTTGATTACCCTCAAACTTTAAATACTCGTCTGAAACTTTCTCTGTTAAACAAATATTTAATAAATTGTTGTATCGGTCAACAGTAAGAGCACTGCCATTGCGCTCCTTACGCAGTATAGTGTTTACAAAATCGTAACCATCTTTGTTAGTGATAGCCATAAACGTTTATTTTTTACAAAGATACTATAAATAAAAAAACCCCCTCCAAACTAATGAAGAGGGTAAAAGAAAAACTAAACTAAACAGAGAACTATTCTTCGTATTTTTGTCGCGTCTCTACAACTTCCTTTATGAAGTCATCCTTGCGACTGAATATCTTGTTGTGAGGCCATCCTAATTCCTCCTTTGCAATGTCTACATAAATCTTTCTGTCAAAAACAACCTTCGCTGGCTTAGGCTTCTGTACAGCAGGACTCTCTAACAAACCCTCTACCAATTGTAAGAAATACTTACTGTCTTCCTTCACAAGATGCTTCATCAACCAATCATCTTTACGAGAAACATCGTTAGGGGGAATTGATATAAGTAATTGCTTACCTCCATCTCTGGTATTTAAGAACCATACATTGTCTTCGAACTCTAATATCTTTCTATCTATTGCCAATAAGATTGTGCTTCGTTTATCAGAATCTCCTAATCTGTTCGCATCATTTACAAAATGACGGAAACCTCCATTGGTGGTGATATCCTTATCTGCTCTCTTTACAGCATTACGTAGGTTCAATTTAACCTCTGAATAAGTGGCTTTATCTGCATTAGGCACTCCATAAGCAATAGCTAATTGCCTCATTACATCTTCACTTCCCGTAACCTCTACAGATATAGGAGAACTTGGTGAGCTAATTAATCTCATAGCTTCATCTTCAAGCATCAACTCCTCATTGAATTTCTTAGCATCAGCTTCTCTATCTTCTAGATAAACTCTTTTGCTAAATGTACTTTTGCTGACCTTCAATAGATAGAATATCTTTTCGAAATCAGTCTTAGCGTCTAAATGAAGACCAGCAGTAGTTACTAATATACCAGGTTCTCTTCTGATATCTACAGTTCCATCACCTCTTCGCTTAAAAGCTCCTGCTCCTGTTATCAACTGCCAACTCTCTGTGAGCCCACTTTTCGGATTAGCGAACATAGTAACTGTAGGAACTGAATAATTCCTATGGTCAATATGAGTACCACCTGAATCATCAGTCAACGCAACTGGTTTCATGGTAGCTTTAAATGTGTATACTTTATTGGATTTTCTGATAGCCTCTAATTCTGCTTTAACCCACTTCTCAGTGTCGTTAAGCTCGGCTTTCTTTAGATTTAATTGTTCTCCATCTACTAGATACATGTCTCTTTTTGTTTTAGTTTAGTTCTTTTATAAAAAGAGAGGGAGTATTGCATCCCTCTCATATAGTGTTCTATTCAGGCTTAACTAGCACAAGCTGGTTAGGACGTAATACGAATAACGCATATTCAGTATTATATAACCATTTTGTAGCATCGTATTCTGAGTTCTTAGGTGCTCCACTGATACCAGTAGGACCGTTTATAATACTGATGTCTCTCTTACGATCTACACCGTCATAACGTAAGTAACCTATCATGATATTAGGATGCTGTTCTGTCTTACCTTCAATCTCCGCTGAACCTGTTCCTACAGGAATCATCATACCAGACTTATGGAAATTGTAAGCTTGATTACCAGCTCCAATAATATTTCTGAAAGACTCAAGTTCTTTACACTGGAACATAAATCCATCAAGTTCATAATGCTTAACATTAACACCTAATTTAGTTGCTCCCATGAATAAATCAGAACCTCCTGAGTAAGACTGAATCCAATCAAGACCAGACTGCTCAATTTGACGGCTTAAATCATAACCATACCAAAACTGAACTTCTCTCGAACTTACTAGCTGAGAAATAGCTAAGTCTTTATAATCGTAGAAATTACCTGTATCCCAATTTCCTGCGTAAGATAAAGTCTGACCTGAATCCTGTGCGTGATTCCAAAGTCCTTTAGATGCCTGACGTAAACCTGAGTCTCCACTAAGACTTGAAGTCTCAACTAAGTTAGTATTGTCAATCTCTTGGTTGAAGAAGATCATGTCATCTAACTTCTTGTCATGGTCAAAATCAGCTAAGTACTGATTCTCTGCAATAAACCCTGTGCGAGAAGGATCGTCCTTCATCCCAACCTCTAACCACTTAAGAGCTCCTACACCACCACCTAGGGCAGAAGTAGTCTTACAAAGACCTACTTTATAAGATCTCTCTACTCGTTTAGAACTCTTCGCTCCAGGTTGTCCTGTCTCAAACCCTTTGTAAGAACCATGTACTTTAAAGATAGTTCCAGCAGGAATAGCAGACGCAATACCTTCTGTAATATCACTTGGATAAAATGTTCCTGTATATGTTGCAGCTACGTATGACTGGCATACAAAAATTGCATCATTACCGCTTATAGTGTAAGCACCAGGAACTAAAATACCTTCATCAGCTTGGATAGGTACTGCACCTGTTGATCGTCTGTCATCTGTTGAAACAACAAATGTTAGAGAAGCACCAGCTACCGAAGTTGAAACTTCTGATTCATTCTTAACATCAGCTTGCACTGGAAGCATCTCAAATACCTTGGGCTTACGTGTAGATATTGAAATCTCACGCTCAGGCATTTTTAAGAAATCAAATACGCAGTCGGCTTTACCGTAGCGTTCAATCTCTGCTAAATAACCTGTATCTAGTCTCGCATCCCATACAGAGACTACTTCATCATAACTAAGGGGAGCTACTTTTGTCCCCTGTGTTGGTCTTGTCGTTGCCATATTCTATTATTTATTTTTACTCGCCTTGTACTCCGCATAGGTCATCCTAGTGTCGGTAGTTACTGGCGGTGCTTCGTTCGTATTAGTAGGAGTATCGTTGTGGATCTCCTTGTGTAATTCATCCTCCTTAGCGGTTGCCGCCATCTCAGATGCTTTCTTTACCATCTTATCAAAAGCATATAACTTATGCTGCTGATCTATATAATCTTGCAGTAAACCTTGGTTTTTCTTATCGTTGGGGTCTAAACCTCCATTGACGAAATCTTGTATTGCCCTCGGTAAAACTTCTTGCTTAAACTTATCGTCTGCTGTATACTTAAACTCTCCATCCAACGATGTTGTTCCTTCGTATGCCTGTAAAGAATCAGTTATGTTCTTCGTCCAACCCTCGTTCAACGATTTCTGTTTCTCCTCATAGTTAGCACGACTTGTCTTAGCTTCCTCCATCCAGTCGAACGACGGCTCTTCTGGTTGAAAATCCTTAACCTCTGACAGTACTTCCTTAGCTTTTGATACCTCAACCGATAGTGAATATCTTTGATTTGCGTCCAAATCGTTTGGATTCCCACTGTAATCCTCTATACCCATTCTATTAAGAATAGCAGACTGTCTATCCGAATCTGAAATATTAGCTTTATACTTTAGCTTATCAGCAAGCAATATAGCATCCATCTCATTCATCGAGTTTAAGTCAGAATTATAAACCCTGTTGACTGCATCAATATCTTTATCTGCAAATTTTTTCTCCAATTGAACCCTCTGCCATGTATCCTTAGAACCATATAACTTATCAATTACATCGTCCCCAGTAAAATGACTCAATACAGAATCATACTTACCGTTAAGCTCATTATACTTAGTCTCCCACTCAGACTTCTCCTTTGTCCATGTCTCTGCCTGAGTAGACAGTTCATTGTAACCTGTTAATCGATCTTTCAAAGAACCTACGTCCTCAAAACTAAATCCCTCTCCTAGGGTCTCGTTTAAAGAACTTATGTCAAAAGAACTTGCTTGTGGTTCTCCACCCGCTTGTTCTGTATTCTGTTGCTCTACTGCGCCAGTCTCTTCACTCATATCTCAAATTTGTTTAGTTTCTTCTCTGCAAAGATATAACAATTATTTTTTAGGGGGTATCTAAGGGTGTTTCACTACCAGCAAACCTCGTACTACCATCCTCCGCTATGTACTTCTCCATACGACCACCACGCACCCTAGGGTCTCCTACAGCAAAGGTCTGCTCTCCTGGAATACCCTTGAAAGTCATCTTGTAACCAGAAACCTCTTTAGTACCTGGCTTATACAAAGGTGTACTGCTCAACATATCTCCATTGGCAGCCTTCTCAAAATCACCAGACATCTGCGTCTTAACACTCTCTGGGCGGTATTCCCTCAACACAGTTTCCGCAGCAGGATCTCCTCCAGAAGGACCCGCCATCTCACCCATCATCTCAGCCTCTACAATAGGTATCGCTGCTGAGTAATTCTTGTTGGGGTCGTCTCCCATTATAGCGTCCATCTCACTCATCTTAGCAAGCATACGAGCGTATTTGTTGTTCTTACTATACCCTTGCATCTTCACCCTCCTTTTCTTCCTGTAAAGCAAGCTCTGTCACCATCTCCTTTATTTTGTTATTGGATTCGTTGTTGTCTATCTTAATCTGGTCTTGGGTCTTCTGCTGCTGCATAGCCATATCTTCCTGCATCTTCATCTGTGCAGTTTCTTGTGCTATTTGCGCAGACTGTTGTGCAATCTTAGCTTGCTCCTGAGCCTGAACCCTCTCTCTCTCTAACACTCTCTGCTGGTCTTTCTCTTCTTTCTTCTTAATCATAAAAGCAACATCTCTACGTAATTTCTTGATGTTACCTCCATTCATAATCCTCTCTTGAATATACATCCATTGACCTAAATCAATCTGTGAATCTCCATCTCTACCCGTAGACATAGCTGCATTAGCGGCATCAATCAAACTCTGTACCTCAGCATCACTAGGCTTAGGTTCTAACCCCATACCAAACGCTGAACCATCCTTCTCCATCTTAATAAGTAAGTCCGTTACATCCTTACCCACTATATCACTATAAACATCGTAACACTTCTTGACATTCCTAATCTTTAACTGGATGCTCTTAGCTGTATAATTTGCTAACTGACCCTTCACGCTAAAGATAGCCTTTATCATAGGTCTTAGAATATTATTCGTACCCTGCTTCGCCATAGAAACTTCTGTAGCAGTAGACCCCTCAGAGGCAACCCCTACAGTAGTAGGATCTATGCCAGTATAATCCCGTATCTGACTCTTTATGTATTCCATCTCCTGAGATAGTACTGCTAGGAGTTGACCGTAATTACCTTCAATCTGTTTAATAGGTACTACATCTCCTCCCTCATAGCGACCATCCATTGCTGTGTCCATATAGACTCCTCGTCCATACTTCCAAAACATTTCAAATGCCTCTAAAGGATTGATTGATTTACCTGCTATCTCTAAGTTCTGAAGTAACCTGAAGTTGATCATATAACCTCCAGGGTGCGCCTTTATTAGGGCATCCTGATATTTTAACCACAGTATTTGCTGTCTGTCTAAGAACGGAATTACGTTCTCTACGATAGAACCAAACATTTGATTTTTATTTGTGGTAGTCTCTTTATAAGCGAAGAATGGTAGCTTAGGTTCACTCTTACTCTTTCTAGCCTGATTCTCTAAACGTCCAAAATTGTACACCATATCCGTGTCTACAACCCACGAACATTTATATACGTTTCGAACTCTTGTATTTCTCTCTTCCTGAGTAACACCATTTCTAGCCCTATCTTTACTTACAGGCTTAACCTCTTTATCTAAAGGAATATCGAAATTCTTTTCTCCAAACTCATTCTTTACCTTTAACGTTCTCTTGACATCTGCCTCTATCCAATAATAATGAAACACAGGAATCCTGTAATCCCAAATCCTATCGGTAACTGTATTTGTAGGTGCACTAAACCCCTCGTTAGGCCATTTCTCATTACCAAACATCCCACTATACACCTTGGCAGCTTTCCTCAACTCTACACTGTCAAACCCCTTAGCTACTAACTTACTTATCTTCTCTAATGTAAAATACCCAGCATACTCAGCATCCCCAAACATCCTATCTGTACTATACTGAATAGTAGCATTCTCAATATCTACATATTCCCACTTACAAATATGACCCTCCTCATCATAAACCTCCCTCGCCATAACCCAATTCGTTGCGAGGTAATCATCTATGAATTTTCTCTTTATGAGATCATTCCAATCGGATTGCTTCTCTGTGAAGAATATTAGCATTTCTGCGCCTTCAGCCCATTTACTTTTGAAACCACCGAGTTCCTTATATATCTCTAACTCCTCATATGTAGTATCATCTGGAAAAGGTGATTCATGAGGAATAGGTATCCCCATTTGAGACATCCTATCTGCTACTGGTTTTAATTCTAAGTCGGCATAAGCTTCTGCTAAAGCTCTATCTTCTAATTCACCAGCTTCTTGGTCTATGGTAGTAACAAATGCAAATTGGTCTGTCTCACTGAATAAACCACTGATTGCGTTTCTGATAGCGGGCATTGAAGATACAACCTGTTGGTTTAATTGCTCATACCCTTTTGCCTGCGCTTCTTTGCTTTGGGTGGTGTTGAACCCATTAGAACCAGTACTAGTACCCTGTGGTTCACTTTCTTTTAATAAGTTTATGTAATAGCTAGGATCTTGAATGCCGTAAAGATAATCACGTAGTATCTGAATTCTACTATAATGATCAGCAGGTAACATGTTCTTATTTTTCATCAAAGCAGAGAATGCAGCTTTGGCAATACTCCCACAATACTCGCTAGTATTTTTTTGCTCCGCTGGTATCTTCTCCTGCTGTGGTACTTGAAACTTTGAATCTGGATCTCTATATTTAGCCCCTATCGAATTGTTTAATGTCGAAATTATACTCATCAGTATCTATTTTTAGCAAAGATACTACTTTCTGAATTATATGGGGTAGAGGGGTTACTTCTGCAAGGGGTTTCTGGCATGGATATGCTTTGAGAGAATCGACTCTATCGAGTCTATCTCCCAGTAGGGTATCTCAAGGAACCCTATGCCGTGGCGTTTGCAGTAGTGCTTTTTGATTATGTCTCGTTTGGCTTGGGAGAGGAGTGCTTTTATGCCACCGAAGAATTCTATAGGGTAATAATGCTGTTGACCCTGCACTTCTACTACTGTATTACAGGATGGGATATAAAAGTCAAACCGAAATAAACCTAAGTCTTTAAACATTTTTTGAGCCTCAAATTTTATATTTTTATCCTCTAAGAATAATCTAGCCCTCTTCTCCCCCTTACTCTCTGTAAGATAAGGACTTCCGCAACCTCTAACATGAGTTGCTGGAACTTGGAAAAATGATTTGTTTGAAGTTTTACATATTATCTCTACTGAAGTTTCGCTGTCTTTATAATCAACTCTTGAATAATCATACAAATCAACCCCATGAGTCTTTATGGCTTCCCTTATAAAATCTTCTGTGCTGTATTGATGAACCGCTGTTCTCCGCTCCCAACCACACAGTTTACAACCTTGGCCCATATTATGGTCTACTGGACACTGATGAAAGAATATTTTATGTGTATTGCAAAAAATCTTAACCTTAGTGTTATTGTTTTTATAAACAACTTCATTATAACAATATTTATCACCATGAACTTTTCTAGCATTCTCCACAAACTGTTCTTTTGTGTGAGCCCTTTTTCGAGCCATTTCATCAAAACCGCATTTATTACAACCAGATCCGTGAGTGTGATTTACTGGCGACTGAGCAAAGTATTCTTTATGAATTTTGCAATAGATATCTACTTTAGTGGTTGAGTTTTTATAAACAACTTTATCGTACCCATATCTATTCCCATGAGCTTTTTTAGCCTTTTCCAAAAAGGAATTTATATCATCACTAAATCTTTTGCTAGTTTTTTTGTTTGCACAAATGGGGCATCCAAATCTATAATGGTCAGCAGCTCTTTGAAAAAAAAATTCTTTACAATCATTGCAATAGATTTTTACTTTCGTTGACCCGTTCTTATAAACAACACCATCATAGTTGAATTTATTTCCGTGCTTCTCTCTCGCTCTTTCAACAAACTTTTCCTTATTTAATCTTGCTGGCATAATACTAAAAACCCCTGTTCTCGGAGGTCACTGGCTCGTTGAACAAGGGCTTTGTAAAAATTTCTTATTTTCGACAGTGACACCGAAGCCACAAAGATACTAAATTTTATCGATAGAACCCAGTTATATCACATTTTGTATTATTAAACCTTCTAACTCTATCTATATGAGCTGATTGCTCTCCCATTAAACAGCCAGCAATTGACACAAAAAGGTCAAAATCACACATTTTTTCTGGCGAAGGGATTTCTAGTAACTCTTCTATGATTTCGATGTGATCTATGTTTTCACAATGCAATTTAACAAAATCATGAACATAATTAAATAAAGCCATCTTTGCGTTAGCTCCTCTACCACCATTTGTCCATCCAGCACTTTCCTTCATTTTTCCACTCTTTACATCAACTTGATGAAGAAGGTATCCTGCATATTGTTTCCTTGTAAAGTATTCCTGAATCGCTGGAATATCATTTTCTGGGAATATCATTGCTGAGTATGCGACGCAAGCTTTTCGGCAATCTTCACAAAACTCATCTACTGTATCTGGCCTATAAACATAAGTGCAAACAAATTTCTTAGTCTCCCACTCTATTGTTGGTTTGTCTGGATTATCAATAAGAGGGTCGTGTTTATATAAAATAGCGAAAGAACCCATGGATTTACGCTTTGAATCTGTTTTTGATGCCTTAAATGTATCAGCACTAGCTACATACACATTGTCATATTGAGGTCTATAGTGACCTCTACTGTAATCCATTATCTTCCTATTATTTATATTTGACGGGGGTAGACTTGATACATTAAATCTACCATTCTCGTTTGGAGCCCATCTTACATATCCTGTATCATCTTCAATGAAATCTCCACGAACACATTTATTCTCTCCATATTTCAACTTTGCATGTTGAGCTTGAAGTTTAGCTCTATCAAACATGAAGTTCATAGATGCGTTAGAAAAACACTCTTTAAATGTTTTTGGGTTTTTTCTCTGAAAAGAAGATAATCCCTCTAAATCTTCACGTTTAATAAATTCTTCCTCTTTTTTATTTAAGAACTCCCTAACCCCCATAACTTCTCCTTTAGAATTATATTCTATAAAAGACATGTTCTTTATGGTGTCTCTGTCAGTAGGATTTTCAATTATTGGATACCCCCATGGGTCTACAAACCCCTCAAACGATTCCTCTATACTAAAATAAATATTTACAAGACCAGTCTTAGTTCGTCCATCAACACCTCTTTCTTCAAACATTGAATCATACGTTAAATCTTCGAAGTTTTGTCCAACGGAAGAGTTTAATTCCTCTGCTGTACTCGTATAACACATAAGACCCCTAATTTTAACACCAGGAGTCAAACACCTTGCTACAATACCATGCCTTTTAATAAT
>Ga0180433_10002450_pt1 | contig 28593 bp, 34 predicted proteins | sample SS_ome_8_FD_132980 | JGI IMG/M metagenome (GOLD analysis project Ga0180433, IMG submission 132980) | Hypersaline lake sediment archaeal communities from the Salton Sea, California, USA - SS_1_D_1 metaG | ecosystem: Environmental > Aquatic > Non-marine Saline and Alkaline > Hypersaline >... | reverse complement strand
TCTTGTTGAAAGCAGAGGCTCTTTAAAAAATTCTCCTATGGCCGAAGAGAATCTCTTGAGCTGTTCTTTTTCATGGGTGCTATCAGCAAGATAATAGACATGTGATTTATTTTTTATGAACTGTTTAGCCAGCTCTGTTTTCCCGATTCTTCTTTTCCCCCAGAGGACAATCATCTGGGCCTTAGGCTCCTTCCATTTCTGTTCAAGAAATCCGAGTTCTTTTTTTCTGTCGATGAACATAATGACCTCTTCCTATGATTAGTTATTATACTTTAGAGTATTATACTCATAAGTATATTAAACTTCAATATCTCTCAGCATATTTTATAAAATTCTATCCTTATAGCTGTGTTATCAGGAACCAGAGGTAAAAGGTATGGCGAAGCCCGGTCTCTGACTCGCCTAAAAGCATAGCTCTGAGGGAGTTTAAATCCCTTTTGTCTGTTAAGCGAGGTGTTGAAGACAGGCTTGTGTCCATTTTGTGTCCATTTCAGGGCGAAAAATACGAAAAAATAGCAAAACAAACGAAACAATACGAAAAGATAAAATTTTGCCTTTTCAATCACTTAGCGTGCAATCGCTTGATATTAAATAACTTAGAAAAACCAAGGGGCACGAATCCCTGCTTCCAAGCCACTCCTATATTGTGTCCTTCCTCCGGAGAACTCGGCATTTTCCCATAAACAGGCAGGTCTATAACTCTAGACAATTAGCAGCAATTTTTGTCATTCTGTGTAACATCAGCGTGATATGTGCACAGGTTTGCTCTCCCCTTCAATTGACATCATATTCGCTGCTATGATAATTGTTTCCATATCATAGATTGGGATAAAGGGAGCTTTAGGCAAGAGCTTTGATGCTCGTCATATAAGGCGGTAAGAATGCAGAGTTGCGATCTGAGATTCCTTTGTCCATAGGTCAAGTCGTTGACAAGGCTCTAGAGAAGAATCCGGATAAGCATTACCAGCAGATAGAAGGACTACTGGATGACCTGAAGTCGATATCTGCAGGCATAGTACCTGAGGAGATAAAGGCTAGGCTCAGGAAAGAAAAACTTCGCAAAAGGAAAAGGGCCATTCTTTATGCAGGTGCAGTAGGATAGGTGATTGTTATTGCAGTGATGGCTCTGAGTCTTTTCACTGGCCGTGCAGAGGCGATCGATTCCATTGCGGTACTCCCGCTTGAGAACCTCACTGGGGATGAGGAACAGCAATATGTTGTAGATAGTGTGACGGATGAGCTCATTGGCAAGCTGGGACAGATCAGCGGTTTGAAACGAGTGATCTCCCGAACGTCGGTAATGCGGTATAAAGAGACTGAAAAGTCTTTGTCGGACATTGCCCGGGAATTGAACGTGGGCGCGATTGTAGAGGGGACGGTGTATAAGGTGGGAGGACAGTATCCGGGTACGGTTTCAGCTCACTGACGCGCTCCCCGAAGAGCAGAACCTTTGGGGAGAAACTTATGAACGGCCCATGTGGGAGTCGCGAGTGTCTGGGTATTCCGTTATCAAGTGGGAATGGTACTACGTCAGGAAGCTATACCTCTGATAACGACACCGCTAGAGAAAGCATTGGAATTAGACAACACACTGGCAGAAGCTCATGCTATGTTGGCCGCTTATAGATGTTTTACCGAATGGGACTGGGAGGGCGCAGAGAAAGAGTTTCAGCAAGCCTTGAGGCTTAATCCGAATCACTCGTTTGCCCACCGGGTCTACTCCAATTTGTTATGTATCATGGGGCGCACCGAAGAGGCCTTGCCGCACATTGAGCTGGCACTCGAGCTGGACCCCCTAAACCCGATCAGCTATATTTTTTATGGAATGATCCTGAACTACAATCGCCGCCACGATGACTCTATGGCAGCTATCCGCACTTCGCTGGAAATTGAGCCAAACCTTAACCTCGGCGGTTGGGCCGAGACACTTCGGGAAAATGGGAAACACGACGAGGCACTTGCCATTTATCGGAAGATGTTCGCTGATGATGCCGAGCTTACAGCGGCATTGGAGGATGGCTTTAAAAAAGCCGGCCACAATGGCGCTTATCGTGCTGTAGCGGACCTCGGGGCAGAACGATACGGGAAGCCAGGCAAGAACGTAAGAGCTGCGACCATCTCTGGGCACTATTTCCATGCTGATGACTACGACTTGGCCATCTTTGGCTAGAAAAAGCCTACGAAGAGCATGCCCCCGGCCTGCCTTACCTCGGTTTACCTGGTAAAGATCCCTTGCGCTCCTACCCGCGCTTCCAGGCCCTGCTGCGCAAGATGAACCTTCCGGTGGATGAGAAGGAATAAGGGTTCGGAAGAGAACAGGAAATATTACGGTTAATTAACAATTTCTCGCCGTGTTTATTCCGTAAATTCAAATTTGCCAGACATTCCGGGCCGCAGCTTTGTCATGCTTTCCGACACCTTTAGCCATCTTTTGAAGCTCGACGAGTATGTGAATTTTTTCCTTAAAGGATAATTCGGACAGATCTTTTCTTCTCTGTTCTTTTCCCCTGACAATCTTCTCTATTGCCTTATTTTGCATCAAAGTACATTTCCTTAAATTGAATATATTTGTCATAAAGTCCATACTTCTTGAGAATTTTTTTTAAAAGTGGCTGGTCGATCTTCGCTTCTTCAAAGACTTTGACCAATCTTTCCCTGTCTTTGGGCCTGTATGTCTGAAGCATAACGGCGATAAGATACTCCAATCCCAAGACTTTTGTTTTTATTCTCCCGTATTTCACTTCATCGGAATACTGAACGGCTTCCTTCACAAGCTCATTGTAAACAGGGATGAATTGGACGGGGACTCCCTCGATCAGGACATGCTCCTTTTTTGCCTTGAAGCCCTTTTCTTTCAAATATCTATAAATCGGGGCAAGGACATCGATACTGTCTTCGATGGGGATAAAAAAAATATCTAAATCATATGTCAGAAGGGGCTCGATATAATATAAAGCTGCAATCCCTCCCCCAATAGAAAAATCTTTGAAAACCTTTTTTTCTTTGAGCTCTTTGATGAGTTTTAGGGTTTTTTCCACTGTCCATCTTATATCACAGCATAAGGGCCTGTTCAAGTTAGAGGAGGGAGCTCTCGAGGTCGCTATTTCAGGTTCGTTGAATAAATTCAACTGACGAAAATTTAATAATCTCAGACCATTGGGGAAGCCTACTTGATTGACTCTGGTTTTGGAAATTGATAGGATTTACCCTTACTCCAACCCGAGGGGAATATGGCCATAATATGCCCAAAGTGTCAGCATGAGAATCCCGATGACACTCTGTATTGCGGCAAATGTGCCGCACCTTTAAAATCCGCTGCAGAAATCTCTATGACTAAAACCTTGATAACGCCTGTGGAAGTGCTGCAAAAAGGAAGCACTATTGCAGGAAGGTACCAGATCCTTGAGGAGTTGGGCAGAGGGGGGATGGGGGTAGTCTACAAAGCCGAAGACACAAAGCTAAAAAGGACAGTCGCCCTCAAGTTTCTGCCGCCGGAGATGACCCACATTTCAGAGGTTAGAGAACGATTCATGAGGGAGGCTCAGGCCGCTGCGGCACTGGACCATCCCAACATCTGCACGGTTTATGAATTTGACCAAGCCAAGGAGACATCCTTCATCTCCATGGCCTACGTCGAAGGCCAGAGCTTAAGGAAGAAGCTGGAATCAGGCCCGTTGGAACTGGATGAATCCCTGATGATTGCCACTCAAATAGCCGAAGGCTTGCAGACAGCCCATAAGAAAGGCGTGGTCCACAGGGACATCAAGAGCGCCAACATCATGGTGACGGATAGTGGCCAGGCAAAGATCATGGATTTTGGACTGGCCAGGATGACAGGAGGAACTCTGATAACAAAAGAAGGCTCGACCATGGGAACTGTAGCTTACATGTCTCCCGAGCAAGCCCGGGGAGAAGACATTGATCATCGCACCGATATCTGGTCGTTCGGTGTGGTTTTGTATGAGATGCTCTGCGGTCAACGGCCTTTTAAGGGGGATCATGAACAGACTGTGTTGCATTCGATACTGAATAAAAAGCCCGACCCGATCACGGATTTAAAATCAGACATTCCTGTTTCGATTGAGCAAGTCGTGAGCAAAGCTCTGGAGAAGGATCCGGACAAACGGTATCAGCACATGGATGATCTTTTGGATGATCTGAAATCCCTATCCGCTGGAATAGTACCGGAAGAGATCAAGGTGAGGATGAGGAAGGAAAAGCTGCGCAAGAGAAAAAGGGCCATCCTTTCTGTCGGTGCGGCGGTCTTGGTCATTGTCCTGGTTGTTGTTGCCTTGAGTCTTTTTACAGGGAAAGCGGAAGCGATCGAATCCATTGCGGTCCTGCCGCTTGAGAACCTCACGGGGGATGCGGAGAAGGATTATTTTGTCAATGGTGTGACGGATGAATTGATCGGCCAGCTGGGCCAGATAAGCGCCCTTCGTGTGATTTCGCGCCAATCTGTGATGCGGTACAGAGACTCGGACAAGCTCCTGCCGGAGATCGCCCGGGAGTTGCATGTGGATGCCGTCGTCATAGGTTCGGTGCAGCAGGTCGGCGGCACCGTACGCATCCGTGTTCAGTTGGTCGATGCCCTCCCTGAGGAGCAGAACCTTTGGGGACAGACGTATGAACGGCCTATGACCGAAGTATTGGCAGTGTACAACGAAGTGGCACGGGCCATTGTGAACGAGGTCCAGATCACACTTACGCCGAAGGAAGAGACACGTCTTGCCAGTGCCCGCCGGATCAATCCCCAGGCCTATGAGGCCTATCTCAAGGGCATGTCTCACCTTTACAGGTTTACTCCTCAGGAAATCGATGCCGCGCTGCACTACTTTGAACAGGCTCTGGAGGCAGATCCTGACTACGCTCTGGCCTATGCGGGAATTTCTCTAGTCTGGGGCTGCCGCCAGCAATTTGGATTGGTCCTCCCCAGTGAGGCGACGCCGAAAGCCAAGGCTGCGGCACAGAAAGCTCTCGAATTGGATGACACACTGCCCGAGGTCCATTATCAGTTGGCAGGCATCAGAACATGGACGGACTGGGATTGGGAGGAGGGAGAGCAGGCGTTCAAACGGGCCCTGGAACTCAATCCCAACTTTGCGGAAGCGCTCGCCTACTATTCGAACTTGCTGTGTTATATGGATCGTCTGGATGAAGCGCTGGCCATGGCTGAGCGAGCCCAACAATTGGATCCTGTCAATTCCGTGATCCTGAGTATTTCTGCAACCCCCTATGAATACCTGCGCCGCTATGATGATGTCATAGAGATATACCAAACAGCTCTTCAAACATCACCCAATGATATCGTTGTGCTTGCTTCACTCTGGGCTGACTACTATTTGAAGGGAATGCATGAGGAATCTCTGGAATCAGCCAAGGCGGCTTTTACGGTAATGGGCATGGCTGAGATCGCGGACGTCATGGCTCGGGGATATGAGGAAAGTGGTTACCGGGGGGCGATGATCTCTGCGGCGAAGACCATGGCGGAGTTTTCGAAGCAGACATATATTTCTCCCTATTTCATTGCTGAGACCTATGTTTTTGCAGAGGATAGAGATAATGCCATGGAATGGCTTGAGAGAGCCTATGATATGAGAAATCCCATGATGCCTTACGTGGCTAGTCCCATTTTTGATCTCCTGGACGACGATCCGCGCTACCAGGACCTGCTCCGTCGGATGAACCTGCCCGGGGGAAAATAATCACACATCATCCCTGATACCCTATTTTCAACAATTTTCAACATTTTCCGTCACACCAGTGGCACACGGGTGGAAGCACTCTTCAAAGACACATGACTCTGGGTCATGGAATCGGGGTTCGAATTCCTGCTATCCAGCCACTCCTATTATGTGTCTCTCTTCAGTGATATTAGGCATTTTCCTGCAAACAGGCAAACCGAAAACTTTAGGCAGTTAGTAGCAATTTCAATCATTTTGTGTGACACCAGCGTGACATGGGGAGAGGTTAACTCTTTTTGGCGCAACTGAGGAGAGAGCAGCGCATTTCTGAGAACTCCCCCTGTTGATCATTTTCAGCTGTATGGAGAGGGCTATCTTTCAGCTGATTGCTTTGCTCAATTTGTGGTCATATTCTTAATTCTCAAGCTAATGTGCTGGTTCAGCAACCTTAGCGACATATTCAGCTAGGAAATAATGTTAGAATCAGTGTCACAATGAGCACAGGACCTGCAATAAATTGGATTGATCATCCCGAAAACAAGCTATTTCGCCTCCTTGACAGTTTTTGAGTCGAAATTTACTATTCTCAAGACGATTTCAGTGTAAATAGGAACAAAGATGCTCACTCAGCCAGATGCGCCGAAAAGAAAATTCTTATCCCTATTGGGTCTCGTGGTCGTGTTAGCGGCTACATTGGTTGCATGCTCTCCGGAGAATCCCACAGAGCCCGTGCTTGCCATTGTGCATGCGACGCTGATCGACGGTACCGGGGCGCCGGCCGCAAAGCATCGCTCTGTGATCGTGCGTGGAGTCCGTATCGAGGCAGTCGGGCCGTCTGAGACCGTCGAAATACCTCAGGCCGCCGGGGTGATCGATGCTAGCGACAGGTTCCTGATCCCTGAGTTGTGGGACGCCCACGTGCACACCGAGGCTCGCTCCTCGAATCTGGATCTGTACCTGGCGAACGGTGTCACTAGCTTGCGCGACATGGGATGCGATCCAGGATGTACCGCGCAGCTTCTAGAAAGGCAGCGGCAGTTTGTCTCCGGCTCGATTCGCGGGCCGCGAATCTTGGTCGCCGGCCCTAACGTGGATGGCACATCGCCTTTTGCCCGCTATGCGGGACACGTCCATGTGACGGCCGACACGGCGCGCGAAACTGTATGTGCTCTTGCCGAGGCGGGATCTCAGCTCATCAAGGTCCGGGATTGGCTGACGCGAGATGAGTATTTTGCGGTAGTCGAGGCCGCCCGTGATCTGGGACTTCCAGTGGATGGGCATATCCCGGTGTCGGTCAGCGCCAGGGAATGCGCCGATGCCGGTCAGCGCACCGTAGAGCACGGTGGAAGCGCTGGAAATCCTTGAAAAGCCTTTGTGTCGCCTAACCATTATGTCAACTCATGTATCCCCGCAAATTTATATTTATCAGACTCTTGCGGATTTTCAAGACAGATTTCATTTCACATCCCGTGATTATCAGGATAAAACGGGATAGAAGATGGCTATTTCGTCCCAAAAAGGGGATAAATTGATCGATAAATGTTTATAAACAAGCCAGGATGGGACAGAATAAGCGCGTTGTTTCCATATAATCTCAGCAAAATTCATTGTTAACCGATTGTACATCTCATGAACGCAACGTTCGTAGGATACTTTGTATCCTGACTGATAAGTTCTTCTGGAATATTGTTAGATCAATTGAGCATCTAATGAGAAAAGTGCGCGCTGTTTATGGTCATCTTAAATAAAGATGACGCACGTGTAGCAATCCATGTTGAAAACAATACGAAATAATAATACGCATAAATTAGTGGAAATACGAAATAATATTTCGTATAATCAAATCATGAGAAAATATTTTTTTACAGAGCAGATAGACAAGAAATTTAGGTCTGTTGACGATTTGCCCGAATGGCTGTCGAATTATCCTGATTTCAAAGACCAAATCAAGCTCTTGCGAGAAACACTTGGAATGACTCAGGAACAACTTGGGAAAAAGGTTAATAGGTCTTTAAGATCAATACAGCAGATTGAAAGCGGCGAGGCAAAACCGAAGATTTCTACCCTCAATAAGATCGCCGAGGCCCTAAACACAGAACTGAAAATAACTCTCATTCCAAGGAAAAATATCATCGAATTTCTAAATGAAAAGGCCACAAAAAAGGCAGAGCAACTTGTCAAGCTTACAGAGACAAGCTCTGCTTTGGAAATTCAGTCCCCCTCAAAAAAGGAAAAAGAGGCGCGAATTGATGAGTTGAGGAGAGAAATATTAGAAAAGAAAAGATATAGCTTATGGAGTCAAATTCGAAGAAAAAAATAAATCGTGAACTTCCTCCAGGTGCAACACCTTTGAGTCCTGAAGATTTGGAGGGTTTGATTCCAAGATATATTACAACCAGATCAGAATTGAACGATGCAGAGTTTAAAAATATTACCGAAGCCTCTAAAAGATATTTCCTGTCAAGAAAAAGGTTCCCATTCACAATAGGCCACCTTTATAAAGTCCATAAGGAGATGTTTGGCCAGGTTTGGAAGTGGGCGGGCAAAAAAAGAATAACAGAGAAGAACATTGGCGTTGAAAAAACTCAGATCGATGTGGAAATCAAAAAATTATTGGATGATTTGGATTATTGGCTGAAGCAAAATATGAATATTGCCGAGATTTCAGCCCGGCTTCATCATCGACTCGTCTACATACATCCTTTCAACAACGGTAACGGTAGATGGGGGCGTTTTATAGTCAACCTGTTTCTAAAGGATCATTACGACTCCTACCTTGATTTCCCTGAGGATGAACTCCTTTTAACAAGTGAAATAAGGAAATCTTATATTGCTGCGCTTCGAGAAGCCGATAGCTTGTACTATGAGCCTTTGATCGATTTTCATAACAAGTACATTTCAAATTTTTCTTTTTGAATCTATAGAGCAAACAAGTTTGAAGTTTAGACCAATAGTATCCGATAATTACTAGCTAGAAAAAAACCCTCAAAAATGGTTCATTCTTTAGGTTCAAATCGAACAGAATCTCTGTGTGGGCGGTTAGCTCAGTTGGGAGAGCGCGGCGTTCGCAAGTCTCTGAATGACCTCACAACAAAGTACTTTCTTTTCAGGTATATCCCAGTAAATACAACGACTTATGCTTAGTCCTTCTTTTAATCCTGATACCCTATTTTCAACATTTTCTGTCACACCAGTGGCACACGAGGAGAAGTCTAGTCAGAAATAGAGCTGCGAATTCCAAGCACAGATATGTTAGGAGACCTATGAATAAAATTCTTCTTCGAGCCAGCCCTTTATTTCATCTCTGATTCGTCTGAATTCTGACAGAGTATCTGCATCATTGCCTTTAAAAGAGGCCGGATTTTCAAAGCTTTGATGCAACCGTTTCAAGCCTCCTGGAAAGAATGGACAGGTCTCATTCACGTGGTTGCAGACGGTAATCATATAATCATATTTTTGCTCCATGAACTCATTTATGCTCTTTGATCGATGTTTTGAAATATCGATGCTGATTTCGGACATGACATGGATGGCGTGCTGATTAACAACAGAAGGCTCGGTTCCGGCACTGTAGGCTTGATATTCATTCCCATAAAGCGAATTTAGCAGGCCCTCCGCCATTTGAGAACGAGCAGAATTATGTGTGCAGACGAACAGGACAGATTTTTTTTCAGGTTTGTGCTTCATTTTATCATTGCCCTTGGCTTAAACCAGCCTTGGGTTCGCAGACAGATCCTCACAAGCATCAGCATCACCGGGACTTCGATAAGAACTCCTACCACTGTGGCTAGGGCTGCTCCTGATGAGAGCCCAAAAAGCATGACTGCTGTCGCAATAGCTACTTCAAAGTGGTTGGAGGCACCGATCATTGCCGATGGGGCTGCATCCTGATAGGAAAGCTTCAAAACTCTTGCCAATCCGTATGCTAGCCAGAATATCAGGTTTGTCTGGATGAAAAGCGGAATGGCAATCCAGAGTATGGTCAAAGGATTCGACAGTATCACTTCTCCCTTAAAAGAGAACAGGAGGACAAGTGTCATCAATAGAGCGGTAATGGTCACGGGTGTAAGGATATGCAGGAATTTTGTGTTGAACCACTCCAAGCCCTTTTTTGCCACGATCAATTTTCGTGAGATAAAGCCTGCAACTAGCGGTAGGGCTACATAAATCCCGATAGAGAGCAGAAGAGCTTTCCAGGGGACTGGAAGACGACCTATGCCCAATAGGAATCCACCGAGGGGTCCGTATAGAAAGAGCATAGTCAAAGAATTGATAGCGACCATGATCAGCGTGTGTCCGTCATTTCCTTTTGCCAGATAGCCCCAGACCAGAACCATAGCTGTGCACGGAGCAATTCCGAGCAGGATACATCCCGCCAGATAGCTCCGCCATAAGGGAACAGCCAGCATTTTAACTCCCTCGACAAGAACCACTGTCCCTGCTTCGTGTTTTGCGCCTACTTGAAGATCAAGTCCTAAGGGCATTTTAATATAGTCAAGAGCCTCTGCGCCTATAAAGGTTTTAAACAGGACACCGAGAAACACTAAAGCAATGGCGTACATGGTAAAAGGTTTTACGGCCCAATTGACAAATAAAGTCAGGCTGACCGGTGTGAGGTTCTTTCCGGCTTGAAGCACTTCGGCAAAGTCAATTTTGACCATAATGGGATACATCATGAAAAAAAGACAGACTGCGATCGGTATCGAAACCACCGGAGCTTCATTGATATAGATTGCACGACCATCCAGGAATGTGGCCGCTTTGGGTGCGAGTTTTCCAAGGAGGATTCCCGCCACTATACACAGAATTACCCAAACACTGAGGAACCTTTCAAAAGCACTCAAGCCTTTGGACTCTTTAGTTATACATGCTTTATCTTCCATCCCATTCCCTCCAACCTTTTGTTGTTAACGCCATATGAATATCTTCGGTTAAAATGTAGAATACACCAGATAAATACCGCCTAGCAGAACAAAAATACCACATATTTTTCTGGTGATTGTAAATCCCTTGGATTGTTCATCCCATTTTGTTATTTGTTGGACCAATCTCGTACTTGTCCCTGCAGCAATGATGACGGAACAGTGGCCTATAGCAAAGGCAGATAGTAAAACCAGACCATAGGGAAGATTCTTTGCTGTCAGGCTAAATACAATGCCCAACAGAGGGGCCATGAATGCAAAAGTGCAGGGCCCAAGGGCTAATCCGAATACCAAGCCTAAAGATAAAACAGAGGAATAGCCTTTCCGTTGTGACTTCAATGTGCCTGGTCCCGAAAAGTTAAGAGGAAGAATTCCAAGTAAGTTTAATCCAAACATGAGAAAGACTAATGCAACGATATAATTGCCAATTTTGCCCACATCCCCCATTATCCGGCCCGCTGCGGCTGTTATTCCTCCGATGACCGTGATAGATGTAAGAATTCCAATAGAAAAGACAATAGACAGGTGAAAGGCTTTTTTTGTGGATAATTCTTTTTGATTACTGAGATAGCCAATTATTAATGGAATGCTAGTGAGATGACAGGGACTCAATATAATGCTAAGCATCCCCCAAATAAATGATGCTCCTATTGCGATAAAAGGAGCACCTTCTAGAGCATGAGAGAGAGCAGAAAACAGTTTTGTCATCTTATCTAGAGAATGCTTTTTTCTCTTAACATCTTTATGATTTCATTTTTGGCATAGAATCCCACATGCCGAAATATCTCTTCGCCGTTCTTATCGATAAAAACCTGAGTGGGAATCATTCGTATGCCATAATTTTTCGCATATTTAGGAGTTTTCCAAACATCGTGAAAAACCACCTGGATTGTACCTTTATACTCTTTAGCAATTTCACGCATGACCGGTTGCATGGCCTTGCATGGTATGCACCTGTCTGCTCCTAGCTCTATAAAAGTAACCTTGTGCTTCGAGAAGTCCAGCTGCTCATCCGTGATTATTAGATTTTCCGTATTTTCAGCTTTTTGTTGGGTTTTTGGTTCATTGGCCGGCTCTCCGCTATTTTGAGAGCAGAATAGACTATAGGAAACAATTATTATTAGAGCGATTTTTAGTGTCTTCATATTCCACCTCCGAATAATATGCGTAATAACTCAATCTTTAAGTTTAATAAGTACGGCTTGTACGACTGCGGCAATATTTTCGTCTGTCGCAGGAGATTTGCCCTTTTGAAAACCTAGATCCGTAACTTTTATCTGTTCGAATTTTGTAATTCCTGCCTCTTCCAGACTGAGTTTTGTGCAGTCAAGCGGGCAGCCATCTATGGCCAAGATCTTTTCAGCTGCCTGCGTGGTTTTAATAATTCCCGGTACCAGGCCGCCAATTCCTGCCAGACAGTACATCTTGCCCGCTCCATCCGCTGTGAGTTTTCTCGCTGCACTGTCCGAAATAGCACCTACATCCGCGGCTCCTGAACACGCAAAGATCAGAGTTGCGGCTGCACAACAAACATTTTCATTTTTATTTTGTATTATTTGCCAATTGACCAACTGTAGTCAAAAAAATTATAGAATTGCGTCCATTCGGTCTTGTGCTTGCTCTCTAAGAACTGCCTCCACACAATCAAGGAAATTCAAAGCACAGCGCATGCGGAGGCTGTAAAATACCTGTTTTCCTTTTTTTTCGACATTGACTAAGCCTGCATTCTTAAGAATTGACAGGTGCTTTGAAACTGTAGAAACATCCAGCCCGACCATCTCCGTCAGCTCACAGACACAATAAGATCTATCTGCAAGCTCCTCGAGCATAAATAGTCGTGTCGGGTGAGCGAGGGCCTTTAAAATAGCCGCTCTCGTTTCGCAACGAGCTCTTTTCTTGCTATCCATTTTCATATTTGGAAGAATAACCAAATATGATGCGATTGTCAAGAGGCATACTAATAAAAAACCTCAAAAAAACGGGGTGAAACAGTTGATTCTCATCCCAAAATAGCCTTAAATCTATCAAATATCTCTTTAGAATAGGCCGGAATGGGACAATGATGATTTCAAAGGTGCTTGTACGTTTAAGATGAAACTGTATTCTATTAAAGATAAAGTTTAACATACCGATAACAAGGGGCTCATATCAAAGGCAGCCTTGAATATAGGAATAAAATCGTGTTATATTAAGCGCAGTCTTTAATATGGATCAAAAAAGATGAAAGAATATCCTAATAGGGCGGGAACCTACATCCAGCAACGGTATGGATACAAAGCTTTTATTCCTAAACCTTTGCCTCCTAAGCCTCAAGTGCACATGGATGAGAAACTGTACTCAACTCTTTCTCAAGCGGATCGAGCACTCGGACGACTCGATGGATCGATACAGACTCTTCCGGCGCCCGATCTTTTCATCCTCATGTACGTTAGAAAAGAGGCGGTTTTATCGAGTCAGATAGAAGGAACACAGAGCTCTCTCGATGATCTTCTTGAGGCAGAGGCCCAGGTACTCAGGACGAAAAGACCGCGAGATGTCGATGAAGTTATCAACTATGTCCACGCCATGAATCATGGGCTCGCTCGCCTTAAAAACTTGCCGGTCTCTGTCAGGCTTATTCGTGAAATCCATAGGTTGCTGCTCTCAAAAGTACGAGGGCAGAAGCGTCAACCTGGCGAATTGCGTCAGTCTCAAAACTGGATCGGACCGGCTGGAGGGACATTGTCTACAGCTGTGTTTATCCCCCCTCCTCCCGATGATGTCCCGAAGGCGATGTCTGATCTGGAGCGATTTCTGCATACCGATAAGACATTACCCATTCTTGTGAAAATCGGCTTAGTTCATGCTCAGTTTGAGACGATTCATCCGTTTCTCGATGGAAATGGTCGTGTGGGAAGATTGCTCATCTCCTTTTTATTATGCGAACGTGATATTCTGCAAAAGCCCGTCCTCTACATATCTCACTATTTCAGACAGCATCGTCAAGAATATTATGAGAAGTTACAAGCCATAAGAGACTCTGGAGACTGGGAAGGCTGGCTTACATTTTTTCTGACCGCCGTCACCGAAGTCGCTCATGAAGCTACTGAAACGGCTCGACGAATAGTAGAATTGCGGGAGCGCGACAGAGTTCAAGTCGCGAATAGTTTTGGACGGGCAACAGCGAACGGACTGAAAGTGCTCGAATCATTGTACTCGCATCCAATTATATCGGTAAACAGTATTGTGGAGCTTACACAAGTCAGTTTTATGGCAGCGAATACTCTTATGAATCGGTTTGTTGAATCGGAAATTCTTGAGGAAATCACCGGTTATTCCAGAAATCGTCTATTTCGTTACTCTGCATACGTAGATCTTTTTTCATAGAAATACACAATCACTATAGTACTCTTCTAATCTTCGATGTGCTGGAAAAAATCCCCCAAAAATGGTACATTCTCTAGGTTCAATTTGAACAGAATCTCTGCGTGGGCGGTTAGCTCAGTTGGGAGAGCGCGGCGTTCGCAACGCTGAGGTCGGGGGTTCAAGTCCCCTACCGTCCACTATTTCTCAAAATGGTGAACCATGCTGAACAGTCAGATACTCGTCATTGCCGGAACAGCTGCTTCCATCGGATTTGTCCACACCTTATTGGGGCCTGATCACTACCTGCCCTTCATTGTCATGAGCCGAGCCCGGGAGTGGTCTCTTCCCAAAACGCTGTTTATCTCTTTTCTCTGTGGGTTAGGTCACGTGCTGAGCTCCATTGTCCTGGGATTTGCCGGCATTGCGCTGGGCACTGCTGTGTTCAAGCTGGAGGCTATCGAATCTTTCCGCGGGAGCGCCGCAGCCTGGCTTTTGATCGGCTTCGGGTTTGCTTACTTTGTTTGGGGCCTCCACCGGGCGATAAGGAAAAAGCCGCACACGCACAGACATTTTCATCCGGACGGTGAAAAACACGAACACACGCACACCCATGAAAACGGCCACATCCATGTCCATGACGAGGGGAAAAAGCCCAGCCTGACGCCCTGGATTCTGTTCGCCATCTTTGTCTTCGGCCCCTGCGAGCCTCTCATCCCGCTGGTCATGTACCCGGCGGCAAAGGAAAACATCAGTGGTGTAGTCGTGGTATCTTTAGCTTTCGGTATTGTCACTCTTCTCACCATGCTCACCATCATCGCTATTGCCTCTTATGGAGTGAAATTCGTTCGCCTTGGTAAGCTGGAGCGATACGCGCACGCCTTAGCCGGAGCCATGATCTTCATATCGGGACTGAGTGTTCAATTTTTGGGATTATAGCCTAGAGCTTTATCAAGCTAGAAAAAACGTCGAAAACGGATTGAAGATATTTTCAGCTGAAAGTATAATAAAAATGAATAGAGGGGAATATGACTCTTAAATATATCATCTACCGAGAAGATAAATATTATGTTGCGCAGTGCCTAAATGTGGATGTTTCTACCTTTGGAGAATCGATCCAAGAGGCTCAGAAAAATCTGAAGGAAGCACTTGAGCTTTATTTCGAAGATAAAAAAGGCAGAAAAGAGTATATCCAGATAGACGAGGTTCTATTTGGAGAGACCGTAGTTAATGTCTAAACTCTTCACCTCAAAGCACATCATCAAAGTTTTGGTTAATAAGGGATTCATTCTGGTTGGACAGAAAGGCAGCCACAAAAAGTTTAGAAAAGATAAGAAGACAGTCATAGTCCCGGATCCTCGAAAAGAAATTCCCATGGGTACTTTTTATTCCATTTTAAGACAATCTGGACTCGAAAGAGAAGATTTCAAGAAATAAAATCTATCAACCTCTTTAGGAATTCATGTGAAATTTGCCGTGGATTGTATGCTCGGAAAACTGGCCAAATGGCTGAAAATTCTGGGATTTGATGCGGTATTCTTCAGCAAAATCGAAGACGAAGAGCTGATAGGCCTTGCCGAAAAAGAGGATCGGATTCTTTTGACAAGAGACACCGGCCTGATCGAAAGAGCTCGTCATTCATCCACTCTCTTTATTGAAAGTGAGAATTGGAGGGAGCAGGTCAAGCAGGTTTTGGATCATTTTGATCTCTGGGAAGACGTCAATCCCAACAGCCGCTGCATCGAGTGCAATTCCCCTCTAAGGGAGGTAAGTAAGAAGCGGGCCAAAAATCTCGTGACGCCCTTCATCTACAAAACCGCGGATACATTTGCCCTCTGTCCCGCATGCGGACGTGTCTTTTGGCGGGGAACCCACCTCAAAGACATGGAGTCCAAGATCAGCGAACTGCTGAAGACAAAAACAATCCCTTTTGACGATTTGGGAAAGGATCATTGAGGCAATCGCACAGGTTTTGTCATTTTCGTTAGATTTGATCGATAAACCGTATTACAATATAACGAATACAACATAAAGCCGTTGATACATATTGAAAGGAGTGACAATGCTGGTTACCACAACGCCAACGATCGAGGGCAAGAAAATTGTCAGGTATTTTGGATTAGTGACGGGAGAGGCCATCCTCGGCGCCAACATTTTCAAGGATTTCTTCGCCGGTATCCGGGATATTGTCGGAGGACGTTCGGCTGCCTATGAGAACGAACTCCGTCAGGCCAAAGAGCTGGCCATCGAAGAGATGAAAGAGCAGGCCCGCGCCCTGAATGCCAACGCGGTCATCGGTGTAGACCTGGACTATGAAACCATTCAAGTGGGTCAAACAGGGGGCATGCTCATGGTGAGCGCCAACGGCACGGCTGTGGCTTACGAAGAGCCCTAGGCGCATATGGACAAGCACCTCAACGTCATATCTATTCTCTGGATCGTCTATGGGGCCATGGGCTTGCTCTGGGCGCTTATTCTGTTCTGGATTCTGTTCGGGATCGCGTTCATTCCCGATGTAGGGAAGGAGGCAGCCTATATTCTCCGCGGTTCAGCGATTTTTGTGAGTGGGTTCGCCGCCCTGTTTTCCATTCCAGAGGTCATTGCCGGAATCGGATTGCGGAATGGGAAAGAGTGGGCGCGGATCTTGGTTTTGATTCTTTGCTTTTTTAATCTTGTCGCTTTTCCTCTGGGGACAGCACTGAGCATCTACTCCTTTGTCATTCTCATCAAGGACGAGACCATTCAGCTTTTTCAGGGGAAATAGACGGATAGCAATGACAACTTCAGATTGACGTTTCGATTTTGACAGCAGAGCGCCTTTCTTTGCGATGTTGTCAAGATCACCCCGATCAGTATTAAATCATAGAATGTTTGCTATTGATCCAAGGCGGTTTTTTGGGTATAATATTTCGTTATTTGGCGAAATGTAATAATAAAGGTGTCCGATGAAAGATGAATTGAAAGTTTTTAAAGCCCTGAGCGACAAGAGCCGATTGAGGATCGTGAAGATGCTCGAGGTCAAACCGATGTGTGTCTGCGAGATTGCGGCAGCCCTGAATCTCGCTCCGTCCACTGTTTCCAAACATCTCAGCCTCCTCAATGATGCAGGCCTGATAACTGATGTCAAACAAGGCAAATGGGTCAACTACTCGCTTGCCGCAAAGACGTCTCTATTTGTGCGGGACATCCTGCGTTTGATGAAGAAATCTTTCGCCGATGATACAGATATGGAGCCCTATGTGGCGATGGCCGGAGCTGTCGATCGTGCCGATATCTGCCGCTGACGCGCAAATTGTCGCGAAGGGAGTACAGGAATGAAAGAGTGGAAGATCCTTGCCATTTTTCTCGGCGTTTTTCTGGCGGCCTTGTTCCTTCCCGTTGAAAGCCTTCGTTTCCAGAATAGCTTGATCGAAGGCTTTGCTCTGCTCCAGGAATATGCCCGGGAGCATGTCCTTCTCTGCCTGGTTCCCGCATTTTTTATTGCGGGGGCCATTTCTGTATTTGTGAGCAAGGAATCGGTGATCAAGTATTTCGGAGCCAAAGCAAAGAAGATCGTGTCCTACAGCATCGCCTCTGTCTCCGGATCGGTGCTGGCGGTTTGTTCCTGCACGGTGCTTCCTCTCTTTGCCGGAATTTATGCCAGGGGGGCAGGGATCGGACCGGCCTCGGCTTTCCTCTACTCCGGTCCGGCCATCAATGTTCTGGCCATCATACTGACCGCAAAGGTTCTGGGCGCCAAATTGGGTTTGGCCCGGGCCGCAGGGGCTATAGTCTTCGCTGTGCTCATCGGTTTGTGCATGCATCTCATCTTTCGGAAAGAGGAGAATAAGCGAGCAGAAACCGACTTTATGTCTCTTGATGGGATTCAGCTTGAGAGGCCATTATGGAAAAACGCTCTTTTTCTGGGCTCTATGATCGGCTTTCTCATCTTTATCAATTGGGGAAAGCCGGCTGATTCTGCGGCGGCCTTCTGGTCGGCCATTCATAATATGAAATGGATCATCGGGGGAGCCTTCCTTGCGGGCGTTTTAGCCATGAGCTGGCAATGGTTTAAAAAAGCAGAGCGGAAGGAGTGGGTGGACTCGACCTGGATATTTGCCAAACAAATCCTGCCTCTGTTGTTCGCGGGTGTTTTGGTGGCAGGTTTTCTGCTGGGAAGGCCCGGTCATGAAGCCCTCATCCCCGGCCATTGGGTGGAGCGGCTGGTGGGAGGAAATTCCTTTGGTGCAACTCTTTTTGCCTCTGTCGCGGGGGCTCTGATGTACTTTGCCACCTTGACTGAAGTGCCGATCCTCGAGGGACTGCTGGGTGCTGGAATGGGACAAGGCCCTGCTCTAGCCCTACTTCTGGCGGGTCCGGCCCTGTCTCTTCCCAACATGCTGGTTATCAGGAGCATTATCGGCACCAAAAAAACTCTTGTCTATATCGGCCTTGTCGTCGTCATGGCGACTGCGACCGGGCTCATTTACGGACACTTTTTTTGATTGGAATCACGCTGTAACACTCATGACGGAGGTTTGGAATGGAAATAAGAATTCTGGGGACCGGGTGTGCCCGCTGCAATGAACTGGAAAAACGGACAATCAACGCTTTAGCCGATCTGAATGTTGAAGCGGATATTCAGAAAGTCAAAGACATCAAAAAAATTGCGGAGTATAGTGTTTTTGTCACTCCGGGCCTTGTCATCAACAACAGGATGAAGTCTTCCGGCCGGCTCCCCTCAGTCGAGGAGATAAAATCCTGGATCCAAGAGGAGAGCAGATAACCTGCTGCTTTATCCCTGCTTCCAAATTCAAGAAAGACGTTCGTTTTTTTGGTTCATTGAAGGTTCATTCTACTAATGAGTACCGGAAGAACAAAGCGCAGATGAATCCGAAGGGATGTCTGCGCTCATCTCAGATTTTTAACGCCGCCTTCCCACCCCATTTATCCTATCTTTACAAGGATTCCCATGCACTTTGGTCTGCAAACTGCGCTTGTTTGTGAGAGTCCATTTCACCTTGGACTTTTTTATTCGTGGAACAAATCAGTTTCTCCTCTCAGTGCTCGAAACATTTCGACGGGTCAACTGCGTTGACTTCCTTCGTCGACATTTCGGGAAGGCAAAATTTTCAAATTCGCGTCTTCCATCCCTTCGGATTCATCTTTGGACTTGCTATTCGAGAGTTAGGTCCTCATTATTATGATGATTCTTATTGAAAGACAATCTCAGTTATGATTTCAAGGAAATTTACCTGGGCGCCTTTGCAGCGTCCTGACCAGCTGATCGCAGGTCATCAGGGTGGCGAATCCGAAAGAAAGATTGCGCAGAGTGGCCAGGTGATAATCCGGGTCGGCTGTCGCTGTTCCGTCGGCAAGAAAGAACACCCTGAAGTTCCGGACAAAGGCATCCCGGGCCGAGGTCTCACAGCAGAGGTTGGTCATCACTCCACCGATAATTAAATCCTGAATACCCATATCCCGGAGTCGTGTTTCCAAATGGGTTTTGTGAAACGCGCTGTACGTGTTTTTGGGGATGATGGTGTCGCTTTTCGTGATTTCGAGCTCAGGAATCAATTGCGCTTCAGGAGTGTCTTGCATGATGATGTCTGCCCACCATACGCCGAGCATGTTCGGTCCTTCATCGGTACGGTGGCCGTGCTGGGTGAAGAACAGGGGGATTTGCTTTTCTCGTGCAGCCCGGATGACATCCGTGATGTTGCCAAGAATGGGAGTGAGCATGCCTCGAAAGTACTCCTGACAGTCGATGATCAGCACAGCCGCTCTATTCATGCAGGGCTTCCAGCTGTGCCTGTTTAAGTCTTTGATCAAGCCTTTCCAATCATCCATCGCCCCACCTCGTCAGGTCCGGTCTATTGTGCGCCATCAGGCCTACGTTTTTCCCTGAGATCAAAGCTGAAAGCCTCGCAGCATGACCTGGAACAACTTCTCGACATCATTCTTCAGGGTTTTGTCTTTTCCGAAGAGCGCCTCGATGTACAGCGAGCCACCCTCATAAAAGGTAACCCGGCTGAAGGGGGGATCGATTCCTCCGTGGTTTTCCTTCAGGTCAAATTTCTTCCTGATTTTGTTTTCGACAAGGCGGGCAAAACCTTCTTTCCACTCCTGCCAGACCATGTACTCGTAATCCTGTTCGTTCAACATCTCTTTCAGATAGGTCCGGCACCGGGAAATGCCCTCCAAGTCCTTTTTGGAAGCCGCATCGAGGAAAATAGTATAGACCTCGTTAAAAACCTCGTCTTTATAAGGAAAAGGATGATTCAGTTCCCACATAAAATCATTTTTGGCCCTGGCTTCCTGAGCCACTTTCAGCTTAGATTTGAGTTTCAGCTCACAGCATTCCATTTGGCCGCAGTGGATGAATTCATGAAAGATAGTGGCATAACCGGAGAGGTCATCAAAAACATCTCCTGCAACGACGCAGGTCATCTTATTGTCGTAGCATTCCAGAGGAAATGCGGCACGCACACCTTCAGGCACGATCATGGCCGGTTGAGCGGCTTTGACGAACACATAGTGTTTTTTCCCAGGATCGATATCGTAAATAAGGAAATCATCCCCTTCAACCACAGCAATGGGATAGGGTTTTTTCAAGAAAGGATGAAGACTTTGAATTTTTTTCTGGAGGGTGATGATTTTTTGCAGACCATGGTTGTATTTTTTGGCGATTTCAGCCTTGTCTTCGGTTTGGCCTGAAATCCAAATGGGGATCGTGAGCAACACAAAAACAGCTGCAGCTATCTTTCTCATAATCGTCTCCTCAAATCATTTTTCCGGCTCCAGCCGGGTGATGCGATCAGCCACGGACAGGATTTTGCTCTTCGAAAAGAAAACAGGAAAGTATTTGCCTTTGGCCCACATCCCGAAGAGATCGGCATAGTGGTGACTCTCGGGATTGCCCGACTGTCCGGGAGTGTTCGTGCCCAGAGATCGATCCCAATCGTCCAGGTCGGCAATGATGCGGAATGATGCCCCGGCGACCTGATTGTATCTTCCGAAAGTATTGTTCACGGTGGTACTGTTCCCTCCCTGGGGAACAGGCCCGACATCGAGTTTCTGTCTGACTTTTGTGTTGACGGCAGGGGAGAGCAGGTGGTTGATTTTTGTGTGATGGAACTGAGCTTGACCATACGTCCATGCCTCCCATTCGGCTCCAAGTCTTTCCGTGACATTCTGAATGGCCTGCTCGAGACTTTTCATGAGCAGGGCATCCCGGCCTTCAGTCGGATTTGCTCCGAAGTGACCATCCGGGGCTGTCAAGAGTTCAATCGTTTTTTTGATTGACTTGAGAGGGAACAGCTCTTTGGCATTCCCGGGAAGAAAGAGATTCCAGACATTATCCGTTAGCCTGTCTTCCCAGCTCTGGTAAATCGTCGGTGCCACTCCGTCAATCCGCATCACTCGATCCCAGCCCAGGAGCAATTGCCTGGCTTTCTCGGTTTTTTTGTCTTGTGACTTCAGGCCTTTGAGAAGGGGAACGAGAGTCCTGGCCGGGATGGAGAGAAAGTCATACTGAAGTTCCGTCATGTCGGTCATGGTGAACCGCCTTCCCGAAGCCAGCACTTCTTTAATCCGGGAAAAACGGAATGGATCTGACCAGATAAAACCGATTCTGTGAGGGAAATTTCTGGGAATGTTGTTCTGGTTGGCGGTGGCAAAAAAACCCTCAGGCGGATTAAACAAATGGGGGAGCTCTTTTATCGGCAAGTAGCGCTCCCATTCAAACCTCCCGTCGCCGGGCACAGGAAGCAGCCCGCTCCAGCCCTGCCGCAGGGGTGTAATGCCCACTGCCTGCCAGCCGATGTTGTTCTGGGTGTCAGCCCAAACCATGTTTTCCGATGGCGTGTTGGAAAAACTGCAGGCATCGCGGAACTTATCCCAGGTTGTGGCCTGATCCATGCGCAGGCTGGCGAGATAGGGGGATCCCCCGATCTCCAGCCATCCGGCACGGAGAGCGTAGGCCTTGTGGTTTTTCTTGTCCTCGTGAAGCACGGGGCCGTGACGGGTGAACTTGAGGTCAACCGACACAGTGTCCGCCTCTTTGACTGGAATGCGCTCTTTGATGACTGTCATGTCTTCCCAGGATCCTTGGTAGCGGTACTGATTGGGATTAGAGGGATTGGTTTCGTAGACATAGAGGTCTTCTTGATCCACAGAAAAGATGGTGAGACCCCAGGCGCCGTGTGCGTTGTGTCCGATTGAAACACCGGGCAAACAGGGCTCTCCCCCGCCAATCACGTTCCAGCCGGGAGCATTCAGATGCACCCAGTACCTGAGCGATGGAATCTGCAGCCTCCGGTGAGGATCATTGGCCATAATGGGCTGGCCCGAAAAAGTGTGTTCACCCCGAATGACCCAATTGTTGCTCTCGAACCGCAGGGGAGGATTGGTTATGTCGAAAGCCATCTTGCCGCTGCTATTCCCTGTGGATTTCGCTCTGAAGGCAGGATCGATGATGTCTTCCGGCAGGAATTCGACGGGTGTGCGGGATTGGGTGTAAAGATCCAAAATGTCATCGGAGATAAGAGTAAAATCCACTCCTGTTTCGGTTTCTGATTTCAAGTCCAGAGTTGTCGGCTCGAAGCTGATCAGACCCATAAGCATGTCCACATCCATATTTTTCAGAACCTTTGCGAGCGCAACTTCGATGCCAGCGTTTCTGAAGAGACCGTTGTGCCGAGAGACCACCACCTCGGGCGTCCAGCGCTTTGGTTTTATACCCAAAAGCTTGAATTCGATAGGCCACCTATCCGGATTGGATCCCAGGTGGTCGATATAGGCGTTAATCCCTCTGACAAAGGAGGTGATGATGTCCACACCATCTGGATGGTAGTGGTTCATCTCCTCGGTCATGTCCACCCGGGCCTTGAGAAGTCGAGCCCCAATATCCCTTTTGAGGGCTCTCGGACCCAATATTTCAGACAGAGTCCCTGTGGCCTGTCGGCGCCAGATCTCGAGCTGGAAGAGCCTGTCCCGGGCCACGTTGAAACCCTGGGTGAAGAAGAGGTCTTTCTGGTTCTGGGCAAAGATATGAGAGATTCCCCAGCGGTCTTTGATGATCTCAACGGGCTGATCGATTCCCTTGATAGACAAAGTTTTGCTTTCTGAGTCCTTGGAAATTCCGGGAGTGGCGAAAAGAGCAAGACAGAGGCAGAGACTCAGAACATAGCCAAAGTGATTTTCAGGTTTATCCTTCATTTCAGTGATTCCTTTGAAAAGTGCTGTACAATCTATATCATTTTTTCCGTACCCTGTCATCATTGATTCAATTTCTAAGCCGTAAGTTCAATTAAGTATTTCTTGACTCATAGTTTGATATTTATATAATATTTATCATCCTGTCTAAGGGGCTAGAAATGACAACGATGATTAAATGGCGTATCGACAAAAGTAACAAAGTTCCTCTTTATCTTCAACTGAAGGACCTGATCAAGTATTACATATCCACCGGTGCCATTAAGGATAACCATCAGCTTCCCGGTGTGAACACTCTGGGCAGCGAGCTGGGGGTGAATTTTGAGACCGTCCGCAAGGCCTACAAAGAGCTGGAGAAGGAAGGCTTGATCTCCATGGAGAGAGGCCGGGGAACCTATGTCACCCTCCATAACGTCAAGATGCCCAGAGTCAGCCCTGATGTCCATCCTGAAACTGAGCCGCAGGATGCGCTGAGAATAGGTGTCCGGAAACTCCGGCGCGCAGGAAAGGATACGGCGGAAATCAAGAAAATTGTCTCCCACATCATAGATGAGATCGAGAGTGAAGGCAGTCAACAGACAATCGTGTTCACCGAATGCAACCTCTATCAGGTAAGGGAAATATCAAAATTGCTCAAGAACTACCTCAACATCAATGTCAAACCGGTCCTGGTCAATAACCTAAAGGATGAAGTCGAGAAAATCCTGAAGGGCTCGGAAAAGCTTTTGGCCGTTGTCACAACAGGTTTCCACATCAATGATATCCGTAAGGTGCTGGAAGACATCCCCGTTGATACGCACGTGCTCATCACGAGTATGTCGAGTGAAACGAGGCACAAGCTGCTCAGCTATGATCGCATGTCTCATTTCGGGTTTATTTGCAGAGATACCGAATCCATTTCGTTCTGGGAAGACCTGATTCGGGATGAGTTGGGCGAGGAGATCAACCTGGCCTGCGCCATTCTGGCCGACAAGGCTAAAGTTGAGGATATCCTGAAGTCCGTCAATGTCTTGATGGTTTCCCCTCCCGTTTACAAGGCTTTGAAAAGGAAAGCGCCTCCGGACTTGCCTCTATTCAACGTTTTCGACAAAGTCGATGCGATGTCCCTGCGTTTGATCAAAGATCACCTGTCCGAAACCCTATAGTTGTACTGACATCTTTCCCAACTCCCAACGGGTCGCACACCATTGTTTCTGCTCACCCGATTAGCGGGGATAAAAAGAGCAAGACTAAAACTATCAAAACCACAAAAAACAACCATTTGTTCATTTTTCAAAACCTTTTGCTCATAAACGGTGCATTCATGCGGAGGATTTCTCTGTTGCTATTCCCTAAAAGCTGAAAGGCCCGGCCGGAGACCGGACCCTTAACCGGAGGGCTTATTCGCAGAAAATGCGGACTTTTTCCTTTCCTTCCACATCCACGGTCAAATCGTTCAGGTTTATCATGATGTCTTCGAGATCTTCTGGCTTGATGTTGGACAAATCCATGTTAATGCCCTGCTCATGGAGGGCATCATCCACTCTGCCCTGGACATTTTTAGGGATGAAGGCCGCCCATTTGAGTCCGGCTCTGATCAGCTTCATGGGAACACGGATGTTAACCCTGTCACCGCCTTCATTCCCGGGGCCGGGTTCGACCAAAACTCTCAGGTACTTCGGTGTTCTTTTGATGCCCGAATCTTTGGTCTGCTCTGCTTCGTCCGAAGAAATAGCCGAGAGCAGTCTCTCCGCTTCATCCACGGAGATTTTTCCCGCCGCCAGCATATCCAAAATTTGTCTTCGTTCGTCTTTCATTTGAAACTCCTTTATTGCACATTCAAATATACCTGTTTGTCTTTGCTTGCGACATGAATCTTCAGTCCTGACATGGACCAGATTATCGCAAAAAGCATTGGAATCACCGCCAGAATAGCCCTGCCGTATCCGCTGGGCCAGGCAAGGAGCGCTGCCAGTAAGAGAAACGGGAGCAAGATTATCAGCAGCGCAAAAAGGACTATCCAGACCAGAATCAAAGGAATATAGAGCCTGCAACTCTTTTTTCCCTCTTCCTTGATTAGCATTTTCATCATAATGGGAATCATTCTTCACCTCTCAGTTTTTTGAGGGCATCTTCGACAGACAGCTCTCCCTTGTCCAGCTTATCGAGTATTTCGCTCTGGGGAAGCGGAGGGTTGATGTCGACAAATTCAAGCTGCTGAGAGATTCGGTTCAACCGGTTTTTTACGGTGGGATAACTGATGCCAAAGAGCTCCTCCATGTCTTTGATGGAACCATGACTTCTAACAAACGCCGTCACGAAAATTTGGTCCTCCATGGTGAGGCGGGCCATGGGTGGGAGCTCAAAGCTCCCCTCCAAGGCGATGTCACTCTCGACGAGTCTGACACGCTCAACGATGACCGGGCTTCCGCGGCTGATTTTTGTCAGTTCCTGCCAATCCGTTGCCATATTGACCTTCCTTGCAATCAATTTTCTTAAACAATATACATCGAAAAATTGATTATGTCAAGTATTAAATTAAAATAATTAATTTATAACGAGAAAAATATTAATAAAATCAACATTTTCTCTGATCTCTAAAATTCTGATAGAGGGTAAAAAGTTCTGACATAGGATGAAATAAAGGTCTTGAGTTAAAAAAGTCAGAAGTTTTCATGAACAACCCAGGCAACCTTTTGGGGGCGGAAAGCATCTTAGTTAATGGACAGAATAAATGAATCAATCCCTAGTTGCTCGAAAGCAAAACCTGCAAAGCATTGACGATGCGGTCTGTGCTACAATAGGCACTAGCAGAATCGAAAGAATAATGCCAGGTGACAGTCCATACCGGAGAAGATCCTCCTTTGAGCAGCCAGATTTTCTGAAGGACCTGATCCGACGCAGCCGTGCAGGGGATACCCAGGCCATGGGCTCCATCTATGAGCATTACAAGTCCCCTCTGTTTGGACTGGCCTTCCGGTATGTCAACAATGCTGCGGCGGCCGAAGATCTGATACAGGACATTTTTCTCAAAGTCTTCACCAATCTGCATAGACTTGACAATGACGATGCCTTTGTCGGTTGGCTCTATCGTATTGCCATAAACACATGCCTGAGTTATATCCGAAGTCACAAAAGAGCGATCCAAAAGCAAGTTTCGCTCGGAGATGTGGAAGCGATTCTGTCCGAAGACGTCCAGGGCTATTCTGAAGACATGTTGCGCACATCTATTGCGGAAGCCCTTCAAACCCTGTCCCCTAAGCTGAAAAGTGTGTTCATGCTGCATGATATACAGGGCTTCAAACACGAGGAAGTGGCCCAGATTATGGACTGCTCGGTGGGGACGTCGAAATCTCAGCTTTTCAAGGCCAGGATGAAAATCAGGAATCACCTTGAAAAGAAACACGCGCTCTGAGGAGAACGACAATGAGATGCACAACAGCACAAAAATGGATCAGCGAATATATAGATGATGGATTGGGCAAAAAGAGATTGGCCGCCCTGGAGGAGCACTGTGCAACCTGTCCCGATTGCCAGAAACTCATGGCGGATTTTCGGAAGATAGCTCAAAGTGCTGCCGAGCTCAAAGAAATATCTCCGCCCGAAAGGACCTGGGTCAAAATTCAGGAAAAACTGCCAACAGGGGAGCAAAAGGTGATCAGCGTCGTTCCCCCAAGGCCCGGCTGCCTGAGCCGGCCGAAACTCAGCTATGTCCTCAGTGCTGCACTCATTTTGCTCGTTGTTATCGGCGTATTCATGATCCAACCATTCAAAAGGAACGGTCATGACATTCTGACTGCCACAGAATCACAGCAGTACACATTGGCCAAGCTTCAGGAGGCTGAGCACCATTACAAATTGGCCATAAAGGCTCTTGTTGAGGCCGTCGCGGCCCAAGAGGGAAGGCTTGATCCCAAAACGGCTGAAGTATTTCGCACAAATCTCGCAGTCATTGATGCCTCGATCGACGCATGTCAGCAGGCCTTATCGGATAATCCGAGCGACATCGAATCGAGAAACTTTCTGTTGGCTGCCTACAGAGAAAAAACAAACCTGCTGACCCAGATGATGACCATAACGGATCAACCGCCCAAGCAAAGTGGGATGGAGGAAACTCTTTAATTGGGAAAAAGGAGGAGTATTATGAGATTATTCAAAGTATTAACCTCTCTCACAATCCTGGGTGCTTTTTTGCTCGTACTGGGGCTAACGCCTGCTCCAGCGGCAGCCAGGGAAAAGTATGAAGAGAAGTTTGAAAAAACCATAGCCATTGCCAGGGATGGCAAAGTTTACCTGAGCAATATCTCCGGAGATATCAGAGTGGAGACTTGGGATAAGGCTGAGGTGAAAATCGATGCCTTCAAAATCTCCAAAGCCTCTTCTATGGAAAAGGCCAGAGAGAATGCCGACAAGGTGAACATTGAAATCAAAGAGGAAGACGGTGTGCTTCGGATTGAAACCAAATATCCCAAGATGTCGGTCAGAAATCTGAATGTGTCCATCGATTACAGCCTGATGATTCCCTCCATGGCTGCCGCGGACCTCAATTCCGTCAGCGGTGACATTCGGGTCATGAATGCCGGTGGCACCACCAAAGCAGAAACCGTCAGCGGTGAGGTCCTGTGTGAGGACATCGCCGGGATTTTCATGGGAAAATCCGTCAGTGGGAATGTGAGCATCAAGGGTGCCAAAAAGGGTGTCGAGTGTCACTCGGTGAGCGGAGACGTTGAAGCCTATGACGTTGTTGGGGATGCTGATCTTCACTCCGTCTCCGGTGAAATCATGGCCAGTCGAATCGAGGGTTCGATCGAAGCTGAAAGCGTGAGTGGAGATTTGAAATTGACCGATGTCTCAGAGGCCATGGTCGTCAAAGCCAAAGCCCTGAGCGGTGAGGTCATTTATGTCGGGACAATCAATCCTGACGGAAGATACAGTCTCAAATCTCACAGTGGAGACATCCGCATGACGATTCCCGGAAGCTCTGCTTTTGACCTCGAGGCCAAAACCTTCAGCGGCGACATTGACACAGAATTTGAAGTGACGATTTCGGGAAAGGTGAGCAAAAAGAAAATCAGAGGGAGTGTCAACGGCGGTGGAGCCGATGTCGACCTCTCGACTTTTAGCGGGGATGTTGTTTTGAGACAAAAATAGCCTCTCAGTCATTTAATCTCACAGGGAGGAACTCTGTTCCTCCCTTTTTTTTTTATTCCTAGGGCATGGTATGATCGATACAACTGTTTCCCGGCACCTTTTTGGCTTTATCAACAGAAAGGAGGGGAAAGAATGCGGTCACGAAGCTTAACAGAAATGCATCAGCCCAAGGTCATCATCCGGGGTGATGTCGCCTGGATTCTCTACTATTGGACCGATGCGGGGTGCTCAGAGGGCCAACGGTTCACATCAAGGGGAAACTCGACGCGTATCTTTGTCAAGGAAAAGGGCAGATGGCTTTGTGTTCACAGCCATTTCAC
>Ga0180433_10002448_pt1 | contig 28608 bp, 48 predicted proteins | sample SS_ome_8_FD_132980 | JGI IMG/M metagenome (GOLD analysis project Ga0180433, IMG submission 132980) | Hypersaline lake sediment archaeal communities from the Salton Sea, California, USA - SS_1_D_1 metaG | ecosystem: Environmental > Aquatic > Non-marine Saline and Alkaline > Hypersaline >... | reverse complement strand
ATGCCACTTTATCTTCTTTATCACTCCACAAAAAGGAAAAAGATATTACGATCCAACCGATGAAAAAGTTACTCTAGAACTCATCGGTGGAAATACACACCATATCATAAATCATAAACACCGAAAATATACCGGAACTATTGATAAAGTTATTAACAGATTAAAAGCATGGCTCGAAAAAGGACAAAATTTAAGAAATCCCCAATAATTACCACCCCTCCCCATTCCTACCCACCAGCTTTATGTTTAACAACACTTAAAGTATACTAAATTAAAGACGTTGTAATAAAAAAAAGAGGCGGTCTAGCACGCCTCCTTTATACCCGCCTCAAATGCTTCAATTTAGCTTGTATTTAATTGCAATTGATAATAGGTATGTAGGGTCGGGAATTAAAAAGAATTAAAAATGAATTAAAAATGAATTAAATATGGGCATTAAAATTGGAATTAAAAAAATGGGGCGGGAGATTAAAATTGTATGTGGGTAAATTACACAGAATAAAATAAAAAGAGGCGGGGACATATAGAAATTGTACGGGAAATGAAACAATGGGAAATTGGCCTGGTCTGGTCAAACAAGACAATGATCTGCAATTTCCGTGATATTATGTACGGTTGAAAATATAGGGGAAGAGTATGAAATTAAAATTTGAGAGTGGGAATTTGATTATTCAGAGGGAGTCAGGTGACGGTAGGGTAACTAAAGGGGGGTGGGGCAATCATGGGTGGGAAGCAGCATAAGTTACTTTATAAGGTCAAACAGATTTTGAATGCAGCCGGTTTTGATCTTATAAAAAAAAGGATGTCGGCTGATGGTCATTTATATGGTGATGAGGCTACTCCTTATCTTCGGGCGAGAAATAAAGGGCATAATCATCCTCACATTTGTATTTATGATGGCAATTATGCTCTTAGAAATGCGGTGGATGAGTATAATAAGGGGGGAGAAGTCACTTTTAGAGTGGATGGTGACATTTGGGGAAAGAATCAAAACTGGCAAGAATTACTTTACATTTTATGTAAAAGGGGTAAAGTTACCCTTTCCTAAGAAACAAAAAGGTGGACAAATGAGGAGGCGTGAACACATTCGTAATTTCATCCGGCGAGGCAAATTTTACTGGGGGCATCAGCAGAATTTCTTCGGCCACGTTGTCGGACTTCGCATATGCTTCCCGTAATCCTTCATTCATTCAAATGGTACGATTTTAATTTATTTCTTTTTAACGGATTCTTTTCTTTTCAACGGCTTCTTTCCATATACCCGCCTCAAATGCTTCAATTTAGCTTATATTTAATTGCAAATAAATAGGGGGGGTTTCAAAATTTGAGGGGGCTTATCTAATTTTTAGAGGCGGGTAAGGCGGGTAAAACGCAAGTCGTTATTGCCAATTCCCTTTGATTTTATCAAGAAAGTCGGCGGGAAATTAAAATTGTACCAAGCAGAAGTGTAAGACAGGCACAATGACAATCCCGCCTCTTTTGTTTTTGGTAAAATACTCTCATATTAGTTGCACTGTGCTTAACGGAAGAGGTTTATTATGTTAGTGTATATCTATGCCGCTGACATTTATTGTGAACAATGTGGGGAAGCAATCCGTGAACGAATCATTCGTGAGGGATTAGCGCCGGATAATCCAGACGATGAACGAAGTTATGATTCCGACGAATTTCCGAAAGGACCATATTACGATGGGGGTGGTGAAGCCGACTGCCCGCAACATTGCGGTTCCGGGGAAGATTGCTGCAATGCTATTAAACTTCCAAGTGGCCGTAAAATTGGAGCTTGGCTTGAAAATGACTTGACAATAGAGGGTATTAAGTATGTACATGAAGCAATTCAAGAAGGTGGAGATGTGGCCGAATTATGGTCGGAGTATTATGAGTGGGATTTATAGTTGGTCCGGGAAATAAGGCCGATCACATGAAGTTGATATCCGTTGGCCCCTTTCGATCCAGCTAACGGAACAACGTATACACAAATAGGCAGAATTCCGAATATTAAATTGTACGTTGGTTTTGTGTAACCGCCTTCTAATTATCTGAGGAAATACAAAATGTCTGAAAACATTCTTGAGAAGCGGGTTCGCATTATTGCGGACACTTCGCCGGACAATCCACGCGATTGGGACAATTTGGGGCGAATGGTATGCTGGCATAATCGATACGTTCTTGGCGATGAACAACCATCGGACATTCACCAATGGTTAATTGGATTGGCAATTGAGGCGTGTCCACGTTTGGAAGAAATAATTGAATACTGGGACAATGAGGGGTTTAATTGGCTGTATGATAAATATGAGGACGATTTAGAAACAACTCTAAAGGTAATTGGTAAGCATATTGATAGTCTTGTGGAAGCGGTAATTGCTGAGCATTTCGTTATGCTCCCATTATATCTTTACGATCACAGTGGGATTACAATGAACACCACGGGGTTTTCTTGCCCTTGGGACAGCGGACAAGTGGGGTATATTTACTGTTCGCTTACTAAGGCCATGGAGGATTTTAATGCTACAAACTGGAATGATTTAGTAAATGAGACAACTACGTTACGTGAGATGACTGAGAGGAATTTGCGTACAGAAATAGATACTTACGATCAATATATTCGAGGCGATATATGGGGTTTTGTAGTAGAAGAGCAAGTAGAGACTGATGAATGGGAGAGTGTTGATTGCTGTTTTGGGTTTTACGGTAGTGACCCCGAAAAAAATGGCATGTCTGATTATTTATCACCGGAAATGTTAGCTTTGGCAAAACAAAACTGACAAATTAAAAGGAATTTCATTTATTAAAAGGAATTAAAGATGAAGGTACGAGAATTAGTAAGTCATTTAATGGAGGCGGATCAGGATTTGGAAGTAGTGGTAACTGATTTTGAGGGCAGGACAGATGAAATAGTGTCGATTGAGTTAGTTGATGGGAACGAAATTGGCATTGATTTAGAGAAATTAGGTTGGGTTATGCGGAATTTAATTGTTTGTGGAAGTTAAAAATTGTATGTAAGTCATTAGGGTTGGAAATGAAGATTACACTTAGCACGAGTGATTTTGGTTGTTTTTTAATTCAGGCGGAGGATGGGAGGGACATTCTTATTCAATCCGATTGGGAATTTCCTGGATTGGCTAGTACGTTTGGATGGGTACATGCCGGTGGTTCCGCAATTAGCGAGGCACGGGATTTTCTTGATGAGCATATTGGGGATTCTGTTGAAGACCCTGGTTATTTTGAATAGAATGTTTATGGAGGGTAGCGCAAGCGGGCCTGAACCGTATTCCTATTTGAATGTGTATGGAGGGTAGCGCCTCTTGGCTTGTGGCAAGACGAGCTATGCCCAAGCGGGCCTGAACCGTATTCCTATGGCTTGCAGCGGGAATACGCCCGGTGTGTCCCCGACCGGACAAAAAAAACGGGGAATTTATAAATTGTACTGATGAAACTATAATTTCATCCTATCCCGCCTCGTTTTGAGGATTCTCGCCGGTCTGATTCATGACAGACAAGCAAGATGGTAGGTATTGAACTAAAATGAGGGATAAAAGGCAAATTGTACCGCCTCTTTTTTAATTAAAATGAGAGAAGAAATGAAATCAACACGATTGCTAGACATTTTACTTGTATGGAAACGGGATTCTAGAGATGGGTGGATACTTGTTGGGGTAATTCCTGATACACAGGAAGACAAAGCAGTAGTTAGGGACGAAATACCTGACTGTTATTTTCAACCATTACTTTTAGGAGATTACGATTTAGAGGGACTTGCCCCTAAAAGTTGAAATTGATATGGAAGAAATTAAAAACATGACTGATTTGGAATTAGCATCTTTTTGGAATATAATTCAATGGAGTAAGCGATTTGGGAACAATCATCATGCGGAGGGAATGGTTAAAAATGAATTAACGAGGCGGGGAATTAAATATGAGGCGGGGAAGCGAAGTAGTCAAAGCTGCTGAAACGGGGGTGAGAACGGGGGTGAGAATCGTGGGTATTACAGACTTAGGCGATTACGACGAGCTAATTAAACTCGCCCGCCTCAAAATTAAAATTGTACGTTAAAAAATATCGGGGAGACAAGCAGTTTTAACCATGAAATTGTATTGGAGTGAATAGTCATGAATGAAATCATCGCATACGTCAAGGATATTACCCAAGACGTTGAAAATCTGTCTGAAAAGCGTTGGCTCTACACAGCGGTTCGGTCGCATACGCGGCGAGCGTTCCCCAAAGTTGACCAAGCTCTGATTGTTGCCGCTATTCGTAGTGTGTGCGGGTGGTGAGTGAATTAAATTTCTGTTAAGGGGAAACAAATGAAAGAGAATATTAGAATCATTGAGGCGGAATTGGATGGCAAGAAGATTGCATTTACTTCGGAAACTCCCTTTTTAGTACAGGTAGGCAAGGGTTCCAAGGGCAGTTATAAAACTCGTTATAGTTTTGTGGGCAATCTTGCGCAAGTCGTAGCGTGGTATTGTGGAATCAACATTGCCAACGGCTATAAAAAGCGGTTGTTAGCTCCAACAATGAAAAAATCGGTATTAGTTCGTCAGTTTTCTTGTTAAATCTTAAATTGTACGTCATAACATACTTTACGACGAAGGGGAGAAATTGATGGACGCATTTGTAAGGGCATATATTGAGGCGGCATTGTGGAGTACGAATGATGAATCTACACCAGAGGGTGGTGAGCCATTAGATGAAAATTATGATCTTAATGATATTAGTACCGAAACTATAAATGCAATGACGGCGGATTGTCGGAAATTTCAAGAGCAGAACGCCGATGATTTGGCGAATTGTACGGATGAGCAAGGTGGGTACGATTTTTGGCTTACTCGTAATAGGCATGGTGCTGGATTTTGGGACCGTGATTATCTTGGTGAGGATGTAAAGGAGCGGCTAACTGAGGCAAGCCACGCATTTGGTGAAGAAAACTTGTATGTTGGGGATGATGGTAAGATTTATGCGTAGTTTCAAGTAGAAAAATCACTAAAATTCATAACCAAACTCTTTTATGTCTTTCGCAAAATATTTATCCACTGCCTGTCGCCCATCGTCATTATAATAACTGCGATAATCTTTTTTTCTTCGCTTGCTAGAATTGTGATGACAGAGATGAGAATGCGGCAGCCCTATTTTTTCGAGTAATAGTTTCCAATCAGCATTTAAGCGTTCAAACCGCCCAATAAAGTTTACCTGTATTTTATTTCTATGAGTTAGCCAATCATATTGATTAGACCATCGCAAACGATTCCACAGTCCTGCGTTTGGCAAAATTGTTAACCATTCGTTGAATTCCATTCTCACTGATTTCCCTCTATTTGTATTAGGCGAACCCTCTACATTATGTTGATACATTGATAGCATTTTATCCCACGGATTACGCACAAATGCAAATGAATAATATTCTTTGAACTTCTTCATTTTCATTTTGTGGATATAATTTGAAACAGTTTTGTGGTCACCCTTACAATTAAAGAACCTTTCAATTGATGTCCCTGCGCATCTATTGATATGAATGTATATTATTTTATGTTCGTGATCTATCATACAATTTAATTTTCACCCTTGATTCGTTCCATTAGTATTTTATTATTATAAGAAATTGTACGTTAAATTTTTGTCATAAAATCCCATCATTTGATTCTAGGTGCCTCCCGATACCAAAAAAGAAGGCTTATTGAAGTAAGCTAGGGATAAATTTATGCAATGTAAATCTGATGCTGATACTGCTTGTATCCGTATTGATATAGTATGTGATGAAAAGGCAACCAATGAGACAGAAATCGCCTCAATTTTAAGACGATTAGCTGAAAAAATTGAGGCGGGTGAAAATCCAATGTCATATAATGAGGCATTAAAAATATTTTATATCTCAATATAGATTTATAAATTGTACGGGGGTTAGTATGAAAAGCACCACACAAAAAGAAATTTGGGGTTGGGATGCTGCCCCTAAAATTGGTCGTTATGTTCGTCCTGATGGATGGGATATTGGATCACTTTTAGAGGCGGGGGACGATTTTAGTAGTTTTCGATTGCCCACTAATAGTTGTATGCGCTACCGCCTCAAAAAATTAAAATTGTACGGGAGTGAATAGTTAAAAACACTCACAAAACAAGAGGCAAAACGATGTCATGGAGAATTGTACCCCAAACTGAAAAGCATGGTAAAGACGAACGGGAAGTAAATTGCAAGATGGTGCGATATTGTCCCATCGCAGATAAAAAGACGGGTGAGACTCGTTTTATTCGTCTTAAATCTGTCATTCTCAAAGTGGTTCTGAAGCATGTTGAAACAGGGGAAGAACACATAATTAGTTGGAGTAATCGCGCCAATAAACCGTTGGATGATCCTAATTGTGGTAAATTTAAGTATAAATGGGGTCAAGGAAGGGATGATGATGATTATGTTGTTCATTCCCGATTTTGGGAATGGATGGGCAAGTGTAGACCTGATGTAGCAAGAGAAGTGCAATTAGCATTTTTGGAAAGACTTTTGGAGGCGGCATAAACGACTTGATGCCGATTGAAGATTATAAATTGTACGGGAAATGATATGAAAGACATTTTAATAAAATTAAATGTCAAGAAACAATGGGAAATTGGCCGTGGTCATATCCCCCATCGTTCCGGTAGTGGCAAACATGATAACCGCCCCAAAAGATTGCGAACACGTCGAAGTCAAAATGAGGCGGCTATCCGAGACAATTAAAATTGTACTGATGTCGGCCTAATACAAAGGGGAATATTATGAGCATTGCACAGACAATCTTAAAGCAATTAGGGGCGGGCAAGTTTCTTGTTATGACGGGTGCAAAAAACCTATTGGATCATGGGAATGCGTTGTCTATGCGATTGCCGGGCAATATGTGTAAGCATCGAATTAACTATCTTAAAATTGTACTAGACCCATCAGATACTTATACAATGGAATTTGGCCGAGTGTGGGGAACCCAATACAAGGTAATTGAAACCGTGAAAGATGTTTATTGTGATATGTTGCAAAATATATTCACAGAAAAAACAGGAATGGAAACCAGTTTGGGAACAATGGGACACTAAGGGGAAATTATAATGATCGTACCTGCAAAACGTAAATATGTTGAAGTAGTAATAGAAGGGGAATTGTACCATATTGATAGTGGCCTAGGTGGCAGCTTCATTGTCAAATTTATGGGGTTAATTGACGGTATAAGTTATTGGAAGAATGTTAACAAACAATCATCATTCTTTGGGCAAGAATATCACTTTCCCGCCTCTGAAATTTCAACTAAAGTTTATACTTTAGTTCCTGAAATAGAGTAAGGTTATGGAATTAAGCAATTATTGAATCAATTGGACTTAAATGGCAAGATTTAATTCCAATTGATTCAAATTACTGTGGCTAATAAAATGGTTGTTGATTGGGAAAAGAAATTAAATTGTACGGAAGGGCAAAATGAGAAATGAATTAGAGCCATTGAATGAATGAGAAGCCAAGGAAGCATGAAATGAAAACTGTCAAGATAACAGATGACCAATTTGACGGGCTGGATGAAATATACGGGTTCTTTTACCAGTGCCCGGACTGTGGGTGCGATAAACTGATGTCCAATCACAAGTTTTGTCTCCAGTGCGGAGTGAAACTTGCATGGGAGGTTATGGACGACTTCGAGCGGGGCCGGGACGGCAAGCGCAGCGAAAATTAAATTGTACCGTGATTTGAGAAAACCAATCACCGGATATAAAAGAAAAAATTGAGGCGTGGGTTCTAAGGAACAATCCCGCGCGTGAAAAGAACAGGGGCATGAAGGCTTTTCAGAGCGTATTAGAACAAGGGCAATACCACCAACATTTCATCCATCATAGGAATCCGTGAGAATTGTACGGGAGTAAATATAAATGAATATAATCGAACCGGAGTGAGTCCGGTTATGCAGGGATGGCGGCTGATACCGCTAGGTCTTAGACACTTGGAATGATCGACCAAGGAACAATCCCGCGCGTGAAATTGTACGGTAACCATAAGGATTTAATAAAATGACACGAGTAAAATTCCATATCGTTAACAATAGCATGCGTGCTACTGTCTATAAAGAAAATGAATGTGAAGTAAGGATTATTAGTACAGAAAATGGTAAATTTCTCTCTCTGTCTTGGGAACAAAGAGATGAACCATATGGACCAGCCCGACAAGTAAATGCCTACCTGTCGCGGAATGATGTTCAAGCCCTGATTAAATCCTTGCAAGCAGGAATGGAACAATTAGACAATTAAAAGAACGACAAACCAATCCATCAGCTAAGAATTGTACATAAATTGAGGCGGGGATACAAAGCCAGTAGCCCCAACATTACAGAGCAGTAAGCAACAATTTTGTTATAACCAGTTGTAAGCGCTGCCACATAAAGCGCATATTTGGCGCTGTCCCCGCCTCTTTTTTCTTAAAGCCAGTTCGGGCAGTAAAATAAAAATTGTACGTTCAGAATAAAACAACCCTAGGGTGAAAATTATGAAAGAACAAATTGAAGCATGGGTTAGTCGTTGCCAAAAGTTGATTGATAACTATCAAAAAGAAACCTTTCCTACTTTAATACGCCCAATACTTGTAATTATGTGGGGCAAAAAGTACGCCCGAATTGTACGACAAGAAGCAGAAAACGGAAAGGTGTTCCATCGTTCGGCGTGGGCGTTTGTCAATATTGAAAATGGCGATATTTTCAAACCCGCTAGCTGGAAAGCACCCGCAAAACATGCAAGGGGTAATATCAAAGATGAAAAACAAGGTATGGGCTTAATGGGTGCTTATGGTCCTGCTTACCTGAAATAAAAATTGTACCCCTCATCTTGTGAATCTTTGTATCTGCTGATAAATAATTCGAGGCGGGGTAACACACAAATTTACAGGGGGTTGTGCCTAAAAACAAATTAAAATTGTACATTTGAATTCACTGGGTTTGCCCAAGTGGCGGAATGGCAGACGCTAGAGACTTAAAATCTCTTGCCCGATAGGGCGTGTGGGTTCGAATCCCACCTTGGGTATTAAAATTGTTGGACTAGAATCCATGCATGGCTGTGGTGGAACTTTTAGCCAACCCGTAGGCTGTTACTGAACTGGGTGGCTCCAATGGTAAGTAACTACACGGGCTAAATTGTGGGCGGGTTAACTATGGTTAGCCCGCCTCTTTTAATTGAATTGTACGCCAGGCGAAGGAAATAAAATGGGACTACGGAAGCGGGCTGAAAATGCTTGTGAGTCTCGCGGGCATAGGCTCGGCAAGTGGCAAACCTATCATGGCGAAAGTCAATCGCTTGCTAACAATGAATGTGAAATATGCGGAGCGTGGGTACAGTGTAATACCCGACCGAAACCGAATGAAATTGATTTGGGCGGTAATGCTGTAGCTCTCAACTGTCCGGTCATTGAAAATTAAAATTGTACCTTTGAGAGCATTAACAATTACTCTTTCCTAACAAGGGGAAAAACGTGAGCGAAACCGAAACGAAAAAGTGGACGAAACCGCAACTTCTGGCCGCCGTGCTGGATGGCAAGCTGACAAAAAATGAAGCCGCTGCCATTTTAGAAAAGATGAAGAAGCCACAAAAGCCGCGTGAATTGTACTGCGGCGAAAAGGGCACGATATGCTTGCGAGGCATCCGTAAGTTTCCGGTGTTGAATCTCTATCCCGAGGAAATCGCTAAATTGGCGGAAGTCTGGGATGCTGTGGTTGAATTTTCCAATCTCGTCGCGGAAATTGAGCCCGAAAAGCGTAAGGATGTGGACGCGGTCTCTGTAGAACCGCAAACCGAAACCCCGGAAACGGAAACCGAAGCCGTCGCCGCGTAAAAGAAAATTATAAAAAAGAAAATTATAAAAAAGAAAAAAAACTACCCCGCCCTTTAAGCGGGGTAGTTTTATGCGCTAAACCCGCCTCAAAATTAAAATTGTACGTTGAAAAACATCAAACAAACAATGGGGAATGGAGATTAAAATGAATACCTTTTATTTTGACACGGGTGTAAGAGGGTATCCTACAACAAAGGGGCAAGTTTATCGTAATGGGGTAAAACAAATTCCTTTTGATGCAAATGCCCCTGCTAATGCTCTATTGATGTTTCTATGTGATAACCCTAATCTGCCCGAATCAGAACAGCCAGGCGTTATCGTGCGAGAAGTTGTTAACACCACAATGATAAGTAAATACGCTTATTTTCGGGTGTAATGGATCGTTTTTAATTCAATTTTATCGCATAGGCAAGTGGCTGCTGGATTTGCCTGATAAATTGAATGACAATGGGGCGAATCAACTACACTCAAAAGCCGGGGCAATTTGACGAAAAATTAAATCAGCATCTTCATTGCCCCACAAAATTAAAATTGTACGTTAGGGAGCAGTAAACACAATAAAAAGGGGGCGGAAGTAAGGCGAACTACGTGAGTCGCTAGTGCTGCCCCCTTTATTTTACACGGTAGTCGGTCAGGTACTCGTAAAGTACGAGTGGATGACCAACTATTTTTTGGAGGCATTTGATTCAACTCCTTGCCCCCGCCCCCTCCCCTCGTGCCTCCGAGGGGAGGGGGCTTCTGATAAAGGGATTAGTTGGCTTGTAGTGGATTGTCCGTTTAATCGTGCTAATTATGCTGATATGATTGGCAGGATAATTAAAAACCTATCGCCCCCCTCTTATGTGATCGTGAGGAAATTAAATTAAAATTGTACAGTAAAGTGCAGTGATGGGGCAAATAACAACATTTAATAAGGGGTTAGTTATGTGATCGTGAGGAAATTAAATTAAAATTGTACAGTAAAGTGCAGTGATGGGGCAAATAACAACATTTAATAAGGGGTTAGTTATGTTGGGTTTTGAAAACGAATGTGGTTCTGAAACGCTTGCCGGTTTCTCAGTTCTGGGTGACAATGGTGAGATATGCGAACCCGTTGCAGAGTTCGAAAATAGTGATGACGCGCTTGCCGCTGCAATGGAAGAATGGGAAAAAGAATTTGGAGACGGTCGAGAATAGTCTCATAGCCCCACCCCTACCCGTTTGGGTAGGGGTGGGGCGTATTTTGATATTAAAATTGTACGTTATGGGGCAGTCAAGGGTTGCTAAACCACCTTTTTTGGAGGCAAAACAATGCAAGGATTATACGGCGAAGCACAAGGGAACGAAAATCGGGCAGTAGAACGTGGTGCGGCAGTTGCGTTACTTAGCGAACGTATTGCAGAAAATGCAATAAGCGAGGGGGAAGCGGTTGCGGAGTTAGTAGTATGGTGGGATACAGCGCTATGGGATAGCTTTGATGCTGCTTATGATGCTATGCGTAAGCAAGGATTAGAACTCGGGGAAAACTGGTTTGAAAATGGCAAAACAGACAAGGGATACAAAGCATGGCGTAGTCGTTACATCACGCGGTTACAATCTATCATCACTCGGGCAACGTTCGGCTTGCCAGTCGCGCTAAAGTCGCAGGGTGATAAATTTTCTGACGGCGCATCTATCCCGTCGCCTAACGCCCCGACAAAGCAGCAACAACAAACTGCATTAGATGCTTTGTTGGCTCAATAACCCCGTGTTGAGCCCCCCTCTGGCGTGCCCCAGCCAGAGGGGGGCGTGGTTGTGCAAATTGTACAGCGACCGTGTTGCATAATTAAAAATCTTTTAATTATTTTGGAAAAAGTTGAGAATTGTACCAAATGTGGGGGAGGTACACAGCCATAGCACGCTCTTTTCTTGTTTGGGTGTTACAAAAGTTTTAATTCGGGGACTTCAAAAAATATGGGGAAACCTAAAAAATTAAAAAGCATAGGGGTCTCGAAAAATTGGCGGGGGTATTTTTAAATTCCTGGGGAGGGTTTTTCAATTTTTGGGAAATTCCTAACAGCATTATGAATAACCCTCAAATTAATCTTTAAGTCTTCAATTACCCGATCTTCTTCACAATCCTCGTTATTGTGGAGCCGCCAGTAACGAAGCAATGGAAATGTCTTTCCAAATTCCCCATATCGCTTGATTGCAAGTTGTCTTATAATATTAGAGGCACTATATCTTCGCAAATTGAACTCAGAAAAATAAATTACTCTCATTGGAATTACAGAAAAAAGATTTCCAACACCTCCACAAGCAATATAAATCCAATTATTCAAATGGGAAGTGAGAATTTGGCATCCCATGTAATTGTTGTACCCTGTAATCTCTAGAATGCTCTCTTGTAAGGCGAAGTTGTGCCCAACGACACCTTGAGTGCCAAGAAATTTACGTAGTTTTATAGCAGTAGCTTTTACTTCAGCAATTAAAAGGTCATTGGGTATTAGCCCATTCTTTTTACATCGTTCATAAGCATCCACAGTGGATTGACGTATAGAAACTCGCTTGTTGGCAAAATGCGACACTACATCTTCATCAGAAATACGTTCAACCTTAAATTGCTTTTCATTAACCCATTTCCCCCCTAATTGTTTGATTTCATCCCTGTTGGGACGGACAATTCGGTTAAATGAATCTCCTTTATACCAATTAGGTTTTTTATGAGGCGGCTGTAATATAACTTCATGAGAAAATATACTGTAGAAAGGGAAATGATTAAAACAACCATAAGAGATTAGTTTAATGCCATTGCGGTCAGCCCAGATTTTGAGCTTCAGAAGTTGAGTGTTTAGGTAATTTTCATGATATGATGGAGAAATTACTAAACATTCATGGTAATCAACATTTTCAAATATAAATCTTTTTTTCCCATTCCACGATTCTAATGAATCATCAGGAATTATTTGGAACATTTAATAATCCATTTTCTAAATACAAATGAAAATTTGGGGCGTAACTCAGGATGCTTATCTATAAATTTGCAGGTGTATTAAACAAATTATTATTCCTGACAGGGGTCATCATTATTGCTGTGACATATCACCGGGGCAAGCCCATGTGTATAATACAAACACCACTCCTGTTTTTAATGCAACATGGTTTGTTTTATTTCTCATTATTTTTTTTATTGGGCTATAAAGGGGGTAGTCGTTGTCCGCGTGGTCGAGTGGGATGTCGTATCGAATACAGTCTGCGATTATAGATACGTATTCATCTCGTTTCATAGCATTCTTGCTGTATAGTTGGCAGGTTTCCTTTTTGGGGCAACCACGTCCTAAGCATTCAATTCTCATCCAGCCGCCTCTTTTATTTTATTACCATTTAGCCAAGGGGAAATAAGCGACGTAGTTTGGATCATCCAGACCTTTTGGTTCCCATTGTCGATTATAGACACATTCAATTAAAACGGGATCAATTGGTTCTGGCTGTGTAGGCTTTTTTTGGTCCAACACAAGAAAAGGGTTTTCCATTCCATCTCCTCCAAGTGGAGAGTTTTCGGTATTTCTTTTCATTTAGAAGCTTACCAATTTTCAATAAAGTCATTCGTTTCAATCCCATTTCCTCAGCTTGCCAACATTTGGTTCTAAAGGCGCGGATTGATGGAGATGTTTTTTTTTAAAGCCACCAAGCTATTTTCTATGTCGCTACTGAATGCTAAGACCGCCTACGAGACGGTAGATAGTTCATTCAAAGTTTCAACTCCTTGCAATTGAATTATTAAACATAAAACTGGTGGTTCTTGCATAGATTTGAACCTGATTTCCGGTACAGGGTTCAACTCCTACTATGTGGTATCCTTTAGTTTCCAAATCATTAAGAATTTTTTGTACCGTTTCAGGTTCTTTTTGGCCTAAGGGCACATTAACAACTTTCCAAATTGGTTCAGGTTCTTTTGTTGCTTCCTTTTTTTCAATTGAGATTCCAGCAGTAGCAACTGGGAGAGTGACGGCGTGGGCAACAAATTCTCTACGGTCCATGACAATTCCTTTCAAATGAGGTTTTTGATTTTGAGGCAGGCAAAGCAATTAGGATTAGTTAGAAGTGATCCGAATTCTAAATTACCATGTTTAATGTAACGGGGCATGAAAACAAAACCAGTTGATAAGCAAGATTTTCCTTGATATCCCATGATAAGCTCATCAACTGGAAGGCTTTTATGTTTATACAATCTCCATTTATTATTTACTATAAATGGCGTATCATACTTGCGACATGGAAAACCAGCGGTAGCGGTTTCAAAGATGGATGCAATTTCAGGTGATGTTAATATCCAATTAGCTCCACCTAATAATGTCTTGCTATAGATAATACTTGAAAGCTCTATTATTTTGACATAGAGATTTTCATATTTCTCTTTGATTGTATCACCGAACGAAGTGGCAAAATCCCAATTAGCACGAATTCCCGCATGATTTCGTATTGTTTTCCAAACGTATGGTTCTATTTGATTGAGTGTAACCGCCTCGTTTATTTTAATAGAATCGGATTCCACAATTTTATCTATCTTGTTTCTTATTTTTAGATAATATCCTAAAGCAATTTCCTTTGGAGCAGGTTGAATAGAAACCATTTTTAAAAGAGGCGTATTTTCATACCATTGAAGCAAGGCATTTATTTGAGAAGGATCAATGCAAATTTGATTTTTTCTTAATACTTTTGTAGCTTTCAGCGATGGTATTGACTTAGTTTTTGTCCAAGCCTTTGTTCCAATGAGTGGAATTACCAATGCACCGAGTCCAGCTTTTAATAATTCTCTACGATTCATGTTAAATTTCTTTAATTTTGAGGCGGGTGGGATTGATTATCAGCGGCTATGTATAATGTTTTTTATGCTTCATTTGTTGGACGATTTTGTTCTAAAGCATAGATGCTGGCATTGCTTTACCAAGAACGATTTTATTCGCTTGATTGCACTTTTTCTTTTTTTTTATGATTCATGTATTTTATTCGGCTTTTTCACGAATAAAGTAGAAAATCCATCTGGAATTTCCTTCTATTTCGCGTTTGACGACTCCTGCCATCATCCATCCTTCATTGCCTTGTTCGTTTAGCATTTCCGCTGGGATTCCAGGCGCATCGCCTTCTAAAACTTGATATTCGTAACGCATATAAATTCTCCTTTTTGATTATTATAGTATTTGATTTAATTTTCTCTTGGTCTAAAGGCAAGGGAATGTTGGTGGTTTAGCTGATTTGTTTTTCATTTCCTGTGTAAAGAGGTATTGAGGTTTTATTTTTTCTTCTTTTTTTGGTTCTATTTCTGTACGAGCCCATTCTAACATAAATTGCATTTCAGTTTCAAGTTCTTTATCCCGATAGAGAATAAATTTACCGAGGCGGGCTTTAACGGGTTGGGAATATTGGAAATTCCCTACGATCCGCTATAAGCCGGGTTTTTTACGGATAACGAAAATACGGTTATCCGGTGTTTCATCCGTATGAATTAATTCAATGGGGCGGGGTTTTTACATAGTTTGCACAAAGGGATACTTTCTATCCCTTTGTGCAATATCCGCCTCTTTATTTGTTATTATTAAAAAATTGCGACAGAGACGATTATTTATTTTAATATTTCATAATATTTCTTCCAACAATGGAAGCATAATTGGATTATATTCTCCCAAATATTGCAATTTACGGGTTTCGAGTTCATTTACGGGCATTGTATTCCAAGTAAGTTGACTATTAATCCAGATTTTTTTCTTTTTATACTCTAACCATTTTTCATGTTTGCACAGGAAGAAGTATAGTATTTTAGGATTATGTTTTAATTGAGAAGCAAAAGCTTTTTTCAATCCTTTTATTCGTTCTTTTTCATCTTTATTAAAATTTGCGATTCGAATAATGGCTGTGGGTAGATAGGGGCTATAATTACGGCTTTAAAATTCACGTCTTTTCATTATTGCGTCCTAAAGAAGATGGTTAATAATTTTACGAAAATCTTTTTTATTTAATCCATAGAATGAACATTTAGTTTCATTAATGAATTGAAAATGAGCCGTAAGAATTTCACCAAATTCTATTTTAACATTTTTCACATGTTCCCAACTAACCCAATGATTTTTTTTCAAGATCAAACAATCCTGATGGTAGTTAGGTCTCCAATTATCAGGATGAAAAGTAATTTGGGCCAGAACATTTTCTTGGTAGTGTGGATACGCCAAAAAAAATGGTATTGCCCCAGTTATTTTTAGGAAAGTTCTTCGTTTCATCAAACAAGTCCTTTTATTGGAAATTTATTTTGATGTTTTTCTAAGTAATCTATAATTGCTTGCGAGTATTCCCAGCATAAGATATTATGTTTTTTATACATTTCAGCACGATGTTTTAGGCGGCTAACAGAATTATTATTCCATTTATAATGATGCACTTTAACGGGAAAGTGAAGGCAAGAATTTTTATGTTTATGTGGAGAATTAAAATACGGTCCTTTTATTAATACTACTTTTATTTGGTTTCGTCCTCTAACATGTCCCAAGTGCAACTTAGCAGTATCACATTGTATTGGAAATTGTTCTTCAATGGGGACATGGGGTTTTATTTTAGGTATTGAGCCATCTTTTGCTAACCTATCTACAAATTTACCTTTGTGGCATCTTATTTTATTTTTTTCACAATATTCAATTATTTGATGGATTGGGATGGGAAATTCGTGGAATTCATCAGGGTCCGCTACTACAAACCATTCTTTTGGTTTTATTATTTTTTTGATATAGTATTTTAATTTTTTAACATTATCTTTTACTGTTTCGTAATCATCAGTAACATTTAGAATATTGAAATTATATTCTTTTAGGGTTTCAAGCATTCCCGGTTCGCAATCATAGTTATTTACAACTGCGTATATGTTAAAATTGGCATAATGTTTTGCGAAGTGGGGTATTAGGTCTTTAAAATACATCCAACGGACAAATAGTTTCATTGCATATTTAGACATCATTCATTCTTTTCAACCATCCTTCTGGTATTACTTGTCCTGTTAGTTTAGTAAAAATTTCTGCGGCTTTATAAATTAATTCATTATATGCTTGTTTTGATTCATTTATCCAAATTTCTTCTTGGTGTAGTTCTTCTTTTGTGGGTTCGTGATTCCAATGGGGAGATTGAATCCATGATTTTTCTGCAAGTTCTAAAGCCTCTTTTATTTTAATATAGAGTTCTCCTACATCTTGTTGGTAGTTAAAGGGACTAATTTGATTTATTCTCATATTAATTGCATGGATGAATCTTATTGCATCAAAGAGTTCAGCATCAGGATTTCTATGTCGATATAATCTAATTGCCTCAATTTTTCTACCTTCGTTAAGCAAGGCTTTAATTTCTTCTTTTAGTTCCATTTTTTTAAGGACAAGTGGTTGTCCCCCAAACTTATGTAAGACACTACGCTTGTAGGTAAAATTCCAGCATAATTCAAACACTAAAACGAGAACTATAAACATATCCAGGGGTAACCCATATTTCATTCCCTGGGGTTCCAAGCATCAATAAAGCCAATTCGCAACCTGGGGGTGGGGCTTTTTTAACACGATCAATAAAATTTTGAACGTGGATATATTCTCCTTCTTCATTAGGTATTTCAGAGATAAACTTTGTTATACCACTTCTATATTGATAGTGTCCAACTGAAGTGGAATTTACACAATTTGACATTATCGTAGTTTTATCAAGTCTTATAAAACAATGTGTATACTTTGAATGGTTTGGTTTGCTTGTTCCAATAAAGCATTTTTGGGTCATTTCTAATTTAAAATCAGCACAATCCCAAAAAGCGCATTCTTTGAATATTCCGCGTCCTTCCCATTTACATTTAGTAAAAATACACCTATAGAATGTTTTATTTTTTAATTGAACATTACAATCTGTGAATGTTTTTCCTTGTATGACACATCGCCTTGATCGCTTCCATTCACAGCAACTAAGCTTAGGTTCAGCAATTAAATAGGGAGCAACAACGGTAGCCGCCCCTAATTTTATGAAATTTCTTCTTTTCATAATAATTTAACAGTCCAATCTCTTTTAAATTCGTCACATTTTCCCGTTTTATTCCACATAGGTCCATTTAAACCACGGCATGTAAATCGAAATTTGCATCTAGCGCACAGAATATCACTTTTATATGCAATCTCTTTTTGATTTTTTTCGCTAATTTCTTTCATTTCATTTCCAATACGTTTGTAGTGTATTTTTAACCCAGAAAATCCATATGTATTTTTTTTAACATAAATAGTGCCATATGCTCGCGTAGCCATTGGTCTGTCTACAAAAACTAAACTACTAAAGTACAAAAGAGGCATTCTATCGGCATCATCTACTAAAATAACAACAGATGATTGAGTTTTAAGCAAATGGATTAAAAGTTGTTTGAGTTGTGCGGCCATTTTCATGGATATAAATTTATTAATTTTAACAAACGACAATTTATTGGGATGTGGATTATTTAGAATAGGATGAAAATTAAGATATACAGGGAGACATCGTAGTTTATTGATATTTTTTATTTGGGCAGTAAAAGAAGTACAAGCATTGCGGCTTGCAATAGTAGTGATGTATCGTTGGGGTGGTCCTAAGACAGTCGGAGGCCAAGGACCAGTTTGTGAATCTAATGTTGGCAATCCGAATTTAGGAAAAATTTGTTGAGATTTAGTTTCCGCCTCTTTAATGATATCCAGATTTGGAGCTTCCACCTTTTTAATTAGAGTTGGAGCGATAGCAGCAGCAGCCATAAATTTTAGAGCATCACGTCTTTTCATTTGGCTTTTCTCTAGTATTGAGTTGAGGCAAAGTAACCTTTACCATATTCTTCTATCCACTTTTTTACGGTTTTGGTAACTTCACAATTCCCAGGATATTCTTCCCAGAGTACAAATTGATCTGTCTGACTTAATTTATCCCAACCGCAATCTCCGTCTATATCATCATAATAGATAATTTTAATTTCATCTATTACGTTATCCAGCGAGGATGTAAAGCGTGGTCCAAAGTAATTCGATAGTCGATATATGATGTAGAATCCCCATTCGTCTTTTTGTTTTGGGTTTGGGAAAAACGGTTCTGCATTTTTTCCAAAATACATTTTTGCTACAAGCAATCTTGCTTCATCAATATTTTCAGCTATAACGGTGTCAATGCCGTTATGCCACATTTCTAATTTTAATGGTTTTTCTTTTGTGGCAGATAGTGAGGGCAGTAGAATTGAAGGTAATAAAACTGTGCCTCCCATTATTTTAAGTGCATCTCGTCTAAGCATTATTATTTACTTTCATACAAATTGATTTAACGCTTTTTGCCTAAAAATTATGAAATTGGGGCTTCATAATGCCTTATTTCTACCTTATGAAATTCTCTAACTGAAACTCCATAGGGAACTTCTTTTGCATTCCAAACCGTTATTTCTCCTATATAAAATTTAGACCACAAATAATAACTTTCAAACCAATTGACGGTATTTATATTAGGCGTACTATAAGCTATAACTTTTGCCGGTGTGTTGGCGAGCAGTATTATTTTCCACAAATCATGCATATTATCAATAAATGCTGCCTCATCAAAGATATAAGTTATGTTTTTGGCATTCGGGAAAAGCACTTTTATTTTATCGGGGGTAATCAAATTATTTGGGTTGCCATCAGTATAAATTATTTGACTGCCGTTAGGTTTATCACAAATGGGGAAGCTTTTAATTGTGTTCTGAATACACTTTAAAGCTTGAGAGTTTTTACTTACTACAACAATAATCTGATTTGCCTGGGACTGCGTTTTCCATTTTGCCCAAACGGAAGCGGTTGTTGTTAATCCTACTTTTCGAGCTTTGTTTAGAATAACATAATTATAATTGTTAAATGCATTTACTGCTCGCAATTGACAAGCAACAGGATGGAATGGAATATCACCCAATTGTGGATTGTGAATTTTGCATTGACGAGCAAAATCAACAAAATCTTGCACCAATGGTGTGGGTTTTGGGGGAGTAGAAAGCGGGGACAATAAAACTGCGATTCCCATTGTTTTAAGTGCATCTCGTCTAAGCATTATTATTTGCCTTTTTAGTTATTACTTCGCTCATATTCTTTGATCCGATTGGTAAATATAGAAGGTTGTTTTTGTTTTTTCTCACATTGATCCATTAAGTGAACAATTCCTGTTATAATTCCAGAAAACATAGCGATAAATACAGTTATGGCTAAGATAAATCCTAGCCCAAACAAGAAACCATTTAAAAGCATTTTCATTCCTTTTGTCGGATAGAACGTTCCTTTTGTTCATCTTCAGTCAGAACACTCATTTCGGCTTCATACCAAAATTTCTGCCGATCTTCGTCCGTTGTTAAAGGACATCCTGCTGCTTCCCAATTGTTGTAAGCCAGTCGTCTGATCCTTGCCTCCAGATTGCAAGCAATGTCCATGATAGCCCCCTTAAATGAGAATATTTCTCTAAGAATTTTTAAGAATAGGCACGTCGAGGTTTTTTGCCCAACGTTTTAATTGTATTTTTCCCCAATTAGATGCAGCGTTATCGTGATTTTTAGGTCCGTGAGCTTGTCGCACATGTCCACAACTCACTTCGATAGATGCATGTTCTCCTTTATACTCAATATGGAACAAATAGCTATCCCCCCTCATTGCTTGTGGTATATAGCAGTCAATACAATGATTCATTTGTTCTGATTCATCTAAAATATCTTTTACAGTTTCAAGAAATTTTATTCGAGAATCATTGGGCAACGATGCGTTTGGAGTTTTGACTTTATCTTCTGGTTTATAGCCATTCATCTTGCGTTTCAAACGATTCAGTTGTCGTTCTTGGTGCCATTTAATAGATTTCGCAGCCAAGCCGACGACATTTCCAGTATGCCTTGTTGGATAATCCATCAAAAATACTACTACATCAGCAATGTGATTTGTTTTCCGTGTACTATAACGATTTCTGGTATGATTGCCAATACGTTTCATCGCAGTTGTAATTTGTTTTCGTGTTGCGTGTTGAAATATGTGTAAATTTGGAACAGGGTTTTTATTCCAAGGCTCATTCCAAGGCAATCGCTTATAGTTAACTTGCTGAAAAGCTGCTAAAATAAATATAATTTCTATTCTATCAAAAACAGGTCTTTCTAATCGCCCTATTCTAAAATGTTTTAACATATAAACAGGAATGCCACCCGGAAGATTCATTAATGTTCGATTGAGGCTTGTATATGGTTTTCCAAATGGTGACAGTAATGCCTTCCAATCTCGCAAATCCTCAAAGCGAACACCAGAAAAAATATCAAAAAAATAATCGGGACAATCAAAGACACATGCTGCTGCCCTATACTTCAAAATGTCTGAAATTAAATATTTATTTTCTAAAAGATTAGGTATTTTTAAAAATGGAGAAGGTTTATTTTTAAAGCTACAATGAAAAAGTCGTTTGTCTAATTCAATGACTTGCGGCTCAACTTTTGATAGCAAACATTCCCACTCTTTTTTAAACCGACGACATATAGCTTTTGCAGTTTTTTGTGTCGCCCAAGCATATACTTTGGGAAATTTTTTTCTACCCGGCGGTGGTGAAATATTTTCTATTGCTTCTTTGGTCCAAAGACGCTTCACAACCCCTCTAATTAACGCTCGATATGCATGTAGTTTAAATTCATCTTTATTTTTATCTTTATCTTTATCAATTATATTAATTGACCTACCAAGTTCATTAAGACTAACAATTACGCTTCCTTTTCCTTCCCCCTTTACAACAAATGCTGATTTGCCATGTTTAACAAATTTATACTTGCTGTTCATTCTAAATTGATCCTTTTTTTTAAAAATTCCATAATTTGCAATGCTCTATCGGTAACAATGCCATTCACTCCCAGGTTTATGAGGCGATAGGCTTCATTGTATGAATTAACAGTCCAAGCATATATTTCATATCCTTGTTCATGAGCAATGTTGATACTTTCTTCAGACACATAACGACACAAGAAACCATCAATTGGAACTAATTTGGGGTTTCTTACCTTTGCTCCTGTCCAATAAAATTTAGTTTTGATTTCTTCATCTATACATTTGGCAAGAGTATTAAGATTGAAAGAAATTATAGCAATTTGATTTAATTTATTACAAGCTACATCTAATAGACATTCTTTCAGCAAGGGGATGATTTCATTTCCGCATTTTATTTCAATAAAGAGGCGTGGCCCCTTAGGTAGTTTTTTTAATATTTCGGCTAAAGGGGAGATATTTTGATCGGAAAATACAATTTTTCTAGAAATTAATGTTTTCAAAGGAATTTTGTTTACATGCCATTTTGTTCCTAATAGTCGTTTTGTATGCGAATCATGAAAAGCAACAATTTTTTTATCTTTTGTGAGGCGAACATCAATTTCTACACTAATGTTTCTTTTCCATGCGTAATGTAGAGCAGGTAAGGTATTTTCGGGAGCTAAATGGGTTATCCCTCTATGAGCAACGATTTCCGTCTTCATACCTTATTTACACTTTACCATAAATTAAGCTAATGGTAAATGATTTTACACATGGTTAGGCTTACCGCTGACCCCAACTTCCACCGAAAGATGGAGGGGAATTAGGGATTGAATCGGGTGTTGAAGAGTTGTCTTGACTGTTGGATTTTATAAATCCTACTTTGTTTTTCTTTAGGAAGAATGATCCTGCGCTTTCTTTGAAGTCAGCAAGTGCTTTTTCTAAATCCCAAATATGATCTTTTCCAAAGATATAGTTAGTAACAAGATTAGCTCGAATTGCTTCTATTTCTGCAAACGAGTTAGCATTAGTTTGTCTTATCAATTTTGCGGTATCTATATTTTGGATAATTTCTTCAGGCCAAGTTTTCAATAATTGAGTCCGCAGTTCGGCAGTTGGCATGTTAAAGATGAATCGTTTATCAATTCTTCCCGGTCTAATGAAAGCCTGATCTAAATCATCAATCGCTTCGTTGGTAGTAAAGAAACGCACAGTATGATTTGTGCGAAACATGCCATCCATACAGGTTAGAATTGAACATGCTATTTTGCCATTGCCTGCTTTCCGACTGAGGTATGAAATATCAATGTCATCAAAGAATGTCACAGTATAACGGTTGAAAAGGTTTTCCATTTCATTATCCGCATATGCTTTATCGATATCGCTAGCATTTACGGTTCCCCAATCAATATCATTAGCAGTACAAAGATTTTGAATATAACGGCAAACCATTGTTTTCCCATTGCCTGGAGGTCCGTCTAATAAGATGCCTCTTTTAATCCTTACACCATACTTTTTAATTTGTTTATAATTTAGAAGGAAGCCAATACTAGATTTAACTATTTCATTCATTAGCCCCGCCTCTAAAATTGGTTTTTCTTCAATATTAGCCAATTTTGCGAGGCGTTGGCAGTTTCTTATAATTCTATATGCTTCTCCTTTGCGGCAAATAATATAAGAGTCAGTCCAACCGCTGAGATTTTTTGTGTTATATAAGACGTAATCACCATGTTTTTTAGCAATATTTGTTCCCACTAACGGTTTGGATTCTTCCATATTACGACATTGGTATAAAAGCATGCCTAATCCAATTTTCCCTTTGCCATGCTTTTTGCTGTGAAAGGAGCTGTTTTGAATTAGGGGCAGATCATTATGTAGTCCAACAGTTTTTATTACTTTATCAGCATATGAACTTACCATGTGATGAGTGGGAAAGCTCCAAAAGTCAAAAACTTTAAGATTATCTGTTGTGGTATTTAAAAGTTCTGCTATTGTGGGCATTGCTTGTTTTAATTCAAGCATACCAGGGTAACAGGGAACCCATTTTTCAGTATTTTCGATAATTGGGGCGGAGTGGGATTCAGTGTAATTATCTAATTTGTGGTCCCATTCTTGGGAGAGGCAGAATTCACTGTGATCGACAACAGGAGCATTCATGTAATTACCTAATTTATTTCAAAGGTTCTAATTTGCACAAAGCTTTTTTAAGAAGTTCCTTTACAACATTAACTTTCAGTCGGGAACTCCAAATTAAATCAAAATCTACACATGATGATTTTTCTGTTTCTTCAGTAGGTTTTTGAGGATAAACAACAAAACCAGCAAATGTGTACCGAGAGAGCAATTCGCTGATTAATTCTTCATTTGTATGAAATGCTAATTCGGACATGTCATTTAGTTGTAAAGAGTTTCTGAATTGAGTCAAGGGCATAATCATAAAAATCACGTTCTAATTCAATTCCTACGTACTCACAATTTAATTTCGCACTAGCAACGGCTACTGGTCCCGATCCCATAAAAGGATCAATTATTTTTGTTGCTCTTAATCCTTTACATAAAATTTCCATTAATTTAATGGGTTTGATTGCATAGTGTGGATTTTCTTGTTTTTCCATTTTACCAGGTTTATTTACTTCAATAATATTGGATGGTAATACTTTCGTGTCGAGAAATCCCGTTTGATTTTGGGCATAATTGTCTTTATTTGTTCCCAAAAACGGTTTTTGAAAAAGCATAATGGGTTCATAAGAGGCTGATAATGCCGTTGAGAACCATTTAGACTCTGGTTTCCCATCAATTCGTTTAAGAGAGTACCCCTTATTAAATGTGGGGGGGTATCGCCAGAGAATCAAATCTCTATTTCGAAAGCCCACTGATTCTGCTAATCTGACATTTACATGGATCAATTTGTTCGTGCCAAAACATGCAAAAAAACTTCCAGGCTTTAAAAGGCGGAAGATTTCTGCCATCCACATTTCAGTAAATTGTTCAAATTCGGGACTAGTTTTATAAAACTGGTCAGACCAATAGCCGGGCAGTCCGCCCCAACCCCATGTGTTGCAATTTCTCTTTTCATTCAAAGAGGCTTTTTTTTGATATTTCTTCAGAACATTATAAAATTTACCAACAAATGCAGTGCTATATGGAGGATCGACAATAGCAGTGTCAAATCCTGGGTTTAAGGTGGGAAGTAATTTAATTGCATCGCCATGATATATCATAGATCATTTTCTTTTTCATCATCAGGCACAGCGGCAACAGAACAGCTTAGAATTGCTGTCGCTATTCCGGCAATTAAAAACCAGGGCCAATTTGAATTGCCCGCCTCGCATATTTTCCAAGCACCTACAAAACAAACAATACCAGCCACTCCAGTTGTTAATGACGCCAATGGTTTTTTCATATTTTTTTTCTTTTGTAAGAATGAATAACGTTTTGTACGTAGTTAGTTGTGGTGGTCGGGTTATTTTCTAACAATACTTGAAAGGGATTATTTGTATTTGAAAATACAATTTTTGTTGGATTATAAGTAAACATTGATTTGTGAAATTTTGGGGGCAACCCTTTTGAATAATGGATAAAATTATGTTTCCCGAAATGAGCCATTAAGGGGATTTCATAATTTTTACCTTGGATAGTTAGTATCCCTAAAAAGTCAGCACAAGTCAACACCAATGCAGATTTATTAATATATTTCCAATTTTCTTTAGACCATTTATTTGTCAAAAAATCCGCCCACATAATCATTTGTTCAAAAAATAAAGGTTGGACATCATTAAATTGACAAACACTCCCAACAGGAGGGATATTGAGGGTAGGAATTTTTCTTCTTTTTAAAATTAAATCAAAATACGTTTCAAAATCGGTATTTTCTATAATGTCTTTTAATGCTACATCATCACGGGAGAATGTAATATTTGTTTCTTCTACTTTTATGGGATGTAATAATACTGTATCAGCGTGCAATAAAACAAATGGTTGTTCAACGAATTTTTCTTGAACAGCCAAATAGGCTCCATAAGGGAAATTCGAAGGGCTGGAATGTGTTGTTCGCTCCTTAAATGAAAAAGTTCTTTTATGGTTAATTAAATTTCTAGTATGATTAAATTGTTGTTTTTGTTTTAATTTATTGTCAACGATGCCTATAGCAAGCTTATCTTCCAAGTTTTTCATTTTAAAACTTTCGATAAGAAGTTCAGCTTGCCAATGAAAATAGGGCGAATTTTCAATGATTACTAAATAATCCATGCAATAAAAGAGAAAAGCCCCTCTATTTTATAGAGGGGCTTTTCTAAAAGTTTACTTACCTTGTTTAATTTCAATACACTTACAGTCATGTATTTTATTGGTTTCTCGTGGTATTTGCCAACTTAGAGTTAAGATGCCATTTTTTAATTCGGCTTCTGGTTCATCTTTAGCATATTCGGGAAGTCTAATGATTCTTTTGAAGTGAGATCGTCTTAATTCTCGGACGAGATATGTAGCTGAATTTTCATCAACAGGTCCATGCTCTTCATTCATTTTACCCGCAATTTCAACAAATTTTTCATTTCCATCACTTTGAAGGATAACAGAGATATCATTTAAGTCCATGCCTGGCACTGCTACTTTAATCAACAAATAATTTTCATCTTCTATAATATCCAACTTTGGATAACCTTGAGTGGATTTTAAAGAATCTTTCAACCCTTTGAAATCTCGTTGAAAAAATTGGTCGAAAATTTGGTTGAATTGATGTTCGATAGGAAATAAAAAATCATCTCGTAAAGCAGGTCCGAGTGCGGACAAAGAATTGCGTGTTGTTAACATATTTTACCTCTCTTTCTTTAAAAACCGTCGTAACACGTCCAGTTAGCCCATCCTACAAGGTCTAGGCTTGTGATCTACCACGGGGCAAGCCCCGTGGCTTGGTTATCGTTTCACTACAATATATTAGTAACTAAATTTTAATTTCGGTGGTTTACATCCACGACCCATTGCAAAAATGTCATGGTTTTACGCCGCCGATTATAACTGCCAAATTGACAGTTAAATTAATTAAGTATTTATATTAGCAATTTGAGTGCCAAACAGTAAACTCTAAAGAGGTTGTATCATCTTGACCCGTTCGCTTCGCTCACGCTTTGCGACCAAAATTTTCTATTCTATAGAAAAGTAGGGGTTTTCACGCCGCAGAATGGATAAATAATTTCATGAAGTTCTCTGAGTATTTAATAACATCTGAATGTGAAGGCATTTTGCTTGATCTTCATAACATGGAAATGAAAAGACTCATTGAATTGATGTTAGAAGGACAAAAGAAGATTGTCCCCGCCCATATAAAACATCCTCTCATAAATCCAAAAACTGGACGAACATATCGTTATGATGATCGAGTAACCCACTTACACTTTATTCAAAAAACCCTTCAATCGAAAGGAATTCACCCCGAACGAATTTGGATTAGCTTTACAGATTTAGAAAAAATTGGAATTAATCCAAAACCTGAATATGAGGAAACACCTGTAGGACTTTATGCTTATCCAATTAGATTTATAATTAAAATGCTGCGTTCCGATAAGATAGATGAGGTTTATGCAAGTACCAAACCTTGGATTCAGGTATTAATTACCAAAAAGAAGGGTGAAGATACAAAAATGTTGCGTGCGACATCATTATCACTCACTGGTTCGCGTAAAATAAAAAGACATGATGTAATTAAATTGCTTAACAAATATATTAAAAAAATACAAAGGAAAATAGCAAAAACTTGGGGGGTTAATTTAAATAATGAATTTATAGATGATGAGCGGTATAAAATAATATCACGATCTCTACGAGATCTAGTTTTTGCATTATCAAAACATATTTCAAAAATAGAAGACAATGTGATACCCACCTTTCATGATTGGAAAAAATTAATTAAATATCATGTTTGGGATGAATTAGAAGATGTACAATCAGGGGGACTTGAAGAAGATCTTGAACCAAAATTAAAAGATTACATTCAAAGAACTCTTAAAAGCTTTTGGTTGGAATTACAAAAAAATGACCGAAGGAAAACAATAGATAAAATCCCCTTTGAAGATATGTTAAAGGAATTTGCAAAAAAATATCCTAATGATATCAATTTTGAAGCTACAAAAAATTGGGTTAAAGCAAATCGTTTTCCTTCTGATATTGCCGTAGTGTACAAAGTAGCAGAAAAATGGGCGAAACAAATAAACACAACAAGACCGTGGATTACATGGTCCACTATTTTAAGAAAAATGGGAATATCAGGAATTGCTGATATGGGGACAGAAACGATTTTTACTGGCGAACCAACGCAGGCAGTCTTTCTAACTCCCGGCACATGGGAACATGTGGCCTCTGTGCCTAATTATCCAAATCCTACTCATACACAAATAGAAGGAAGACCTAATTTAGAATTCGCTCGTCTCGTAGAAAAATTTAGAAAAGAATATAAAATTGATCCCAAAATTAATGATGCTAAGATTGAAAAATTGGAAAGTTGGAATGAATTCTTACAAAAAGAATTTAAGAGGCGAAAAGGACTTCCTGATGAAGTAAACGTAGCTGACAACAAAGAATTTCAAAATTGGATAAACAATTTTTCAACTAAAGGTAAATGGAGTAGTGAATTAACCAGACATATGTTTGATAGACGAGAAAGAATCAATAGGCATCATAGTCGTCGTTATACAACACAAGGAACTACAGAAGATATGACCCGTGACCATATCAATTATGCATTAGAAACAACATTGAAACAATTAAATCTCACTTCAAGACAAAGTAGTATGTGGGAAGAACCTGCTATGAAATTAGTGACACATGCTATTCATTTGGTTTATGCATGGCGGAAGTTAACTAAAGATAGACCAAAAACGGGGAAAGTTATTACATTTGATACCATATATGACAATTTTACACAAAAAAACGTACAGACCTATTATCCTGAGTTTTTGAAACGGTTAAAACATCTTAAATTATTAATGCATTCCGATGAATTGCCTCCTAAAAAATCTTATGATAAAGCT
>Ga0180433_10002447_pt1 | contig 28612 bp, 25 predicted proteins | sample SS_ome_8_FD_132980 | JGI IMG/M metagenome (GOLD analysis project Ga0180433, IMG submission 132980) | Hypersaline lake sediment archaeal communities from the Salton Sea, California, USA - SS_1_D_1 metaG | ecosystem: Environmental > Aquatic > Non-marine Saline and Alkaline > Hypersaline >... | reverse complement strand
GCCGCGCATCGGGCCACAGTCGCGCTGGTGCGGGCCTACGCCACTGAATGTGTGGCATCGGAGAGTTCACCGGATGAGATCGCCGACGCGTTGGCGACGGCGCTCTCGAGGCTGGCATAGAAGTTGTCAGATTGTAAACCGTATCATAAATTTTGACCAAGTGAAGGAGTTGGGAATGCCTCTTCTTAGTAGCGAAATTGCTGAACAGGTAAAGCAGGAACTGGCCGACCTGGGCGGCCCAGTCCGGCTGGTGATGTTCACCCAGGAATTCGAGTGCGAGTATTGTGCCGAGACCCGACAACTGGTCGAGGAGATCGCTGCACTCTCCGATCAACTGACCGCCGAGATCTACAACTTCGTCGTTGATGCGGAGAAGGCCGAGGAATTGGGCGTGGACAAGATCCCAGCCGTCGCCGTCATCGGTGCGGAGGACTACGGGGTGCGCTTGTACGGCATCCCATCCGGCTACGAGTTTTCCTCTCTCCTGCAAGCCATCCGCACGGTGGCAGCAGGGAAGCCGGAACTGTCTGAAGAAACGCTTGCCGCCCTTGCGGAGGTGACCGACCCAGTGCACATTCAGGTCTTCGTCACCCCCACCTGTCCGTATTGCTCTCGATCCGTCATGCTGGCCCACCAATTGGCTGTCGCCAGCCCGGCGGTTCGGGCGGACATGGTAGAGGCGAACGAATTTCCCCAGTTGGCCATCAAGTACCAGGTGATGGGAGTACCACGCACGGTAATCAACGAGACAGTGCACATCGAGGGGGCTGCGCCTGAGCCGATGGTGATGGAGAAACTGCACGAGGCGCTGGCAGGCCTGGAGGAGGAGAAAGAGAAGGAATACGCGCTGTAACCGAACTCGTAGATCACGGGCTTTGTTCGTCAAGAACCTCGCACTTTTTGCACTTTGTGCTTGTTCTTGACGAACAAAGCCGAGAGGTTGTTTTTGAACAACTTCAGAATATAGCCTGACTCATCGAGGTAGAATACAATGCTTGACCTTAAACTGACGCAAACACAACAAGAGACACAATCTCGCGCGAGCGCAGAGCAAGAAGCTCATGTCTACGAAGTGATTGTCCTCGGCGGGGCGCCGGCCGGCCTCACCGCCGCCCTCTACGCCGGTCGCGCCGCCCGCAAGACGTTGCTGCTGGCGGGCCCTTACCCCGGCGGGCAGGTCGCCACCACAGAATTGGTGGAGAATTTCCCCGGCTTTCCCAAGGGGATCAACGGGGCGGAACTGGCCCAGCGTATGCAGCGCCAGACCGAGCGATTCGGGGCCCAGATTATGATGGACACTGCGACCAAGGTCGATTTTTCCACCTCGCCCTTCGCCGTCTGGACGGATTCCAAGACCTACCGGGGACGAACAGTGATCATCGCCACCGGCGCCTTCCCCCGTCGCCTGGGGGTGCCTGGCGAAGCCGAGTTCTTCGGGCGGGGCGTCTCCACCTGCGCCACCTGCGATGGTTTCTTCTACAAAGACAAGCGGGTCGTCGTCGTCGGCGGGGGCGACAGCGCCATCGACGAGGGATTGTACCTGACCAAGTTCGCCCGTGAGGTCGTCGTCGTCCACCGTCGCGACCAACTGCGCGCGGCGAAGATCTACCAGGAGCGGGCCTTTGCCAACCCGAAGATGCGCTTCGTGTGGGACTCAGTGGCGGAGAAGGTTCTGGGCGACCAGACCGTGACCGGCGTGCGCGTGCGCAACGTGAAAACGGAGGACACATCCATCATCGAGGCCGATGGTATGTTTGTCTACGTCGGAATGGTCCCAGGGACGAAGTTGTTTACCGATCAGATCGAGATGGACGAACGGGGCTACATCGTGACAGACAGTCACCAACGTACTAACGTGCCCGGGGTCTTCGCAGCAGGAGACGTACAGAGCCCCGATTTTCGCCAGATTGTAGTGGCCGCCGCGTCTGGGGCGATGGCGGCGATAGAGGCGGATCGCTTCCTGGTTGAGCAGTCTAATGCCACGTAGCAAAGAAAACCGTTACACCGGAGGTGAATCCACGACCAGGCGATTTCCTTCCCTCAGCGACAGCGTCCGACCGCTACCTGCACGGTCGAAAGAAACTGCGGCCGGACTGGTCAGAATGAGTGGAAGTGAGGTAGAATCACGAAGTAATGGGCCTAGAAGTTCGTGATACATTGGAGGAATACATGGATCGCTGGCAGTATCGAATCACCATTCACACAGCCGCCGACGTCCTGGGTAAGCTTCCAGAGCCGGTGGAACAGGTCCCACCGACCATGTTCTGCGACGACGAGGGCGCCTGTTACTTCGACGCTGGCCCCAACCCCTTTACGCAGGCCATCGAGCGCCTGCTGGACCAGGTCGGCGAGGAGGGTTGGGAGCTGGTACAGGCCACCTTCCGGCCGGATCAGATGATCTGCTTCTGGAAGCGGCCGTGCTGAAAGCGATAATGAGCGCTGCAGTAGCAACAGCGTCTGGCCACGGGGGCAGACGCTGTTAAGGCAATCAACAAAGCAACGTGGAGGTGAAGAATGCTGAGCCGAGACTACAGACAAGTCCCTGAGGAACCTGTCGGTGAGGACAAGACCGTCCGCTGGGTGATCGGGCAGCCGCAGGGAGCGCCCAACTTCGCCATGCGGGTGATCGAATTTAAACCCGGGGCCATCTTTGAGACCCATCACCATCCCTACGAGCACGAGATTTTCGTCCTGGAGGGAGAGGGGGTGGCAGAAGCGCCCGACGGAGACATCCCTATGCGTCCGGGCATCGCTCTCTACGTCCCACCCGACGAGCCCCACGGCTACCGGAACACCGGCGCAGGACCGCTGCGGTTTATCTGCGTCATTCCGCACCAGGAGGAGTGACGCAATACGAAACACGCTGCAAGACTGCACACGCGAGAACCGAGACCGTGAAGCGTGAAACGTGATGCGTGACGAGGAATATGGCCAATGCTGAGACTGGGCGCGCACGAGTCGATCGCCGGCGGGATGTACAAGGCATTCGACCGTGCCCGATCTGTAGGCTGCGAGACGGTTCAGATCTTCGTCAAGCCCAATCGCTCCTGGGCGGTGAAGCCGCTCACAGAGGACGACGTGGCACGCTTCAAGGCCAGGGCTGAGGAGACGGACATCCATCCGGTGATCGGCCACACGTCCTATCTGCTCAACCTGGCCACGCTCGATGAAGCGCTGTGGGCCGGATCCCGCGACACGCTCATCGTCGAGCTAGAGCGATGCGAGGTGCTGGGCGCATCCTATCTGGTGCTCCACCCGGGCTCCCACGTGGGCGCCGGGGAAGAGACCGGACTGGCGCGGGTGGCGCGGGCGCTGGGCCAGGTCCACACCGCCACCCAGGGCTTCCGCACCCAGATCCTGCTGGAGACCACTGCCGGGCAAGGCACCAGCCTGGGCCATTGCTTCGAACACCTGGCCTGGCTGCTGGAGCACACGTCGCAGGGAGAACGGCTGGGGGTCTGCCTGGATACGTGCCACGTATTCGCTGCCGGGTACGAGCTGCGCACCCCAGCGGGCTACGCCGCCACGATGGAGGCCTTCGATCACACGATCGGCATGGCACGACTCAAGGCGCTCCACCTCAACGACTGCAAGGGAGACTTGGGCAGTCGCAAGGACCGGCACGCCCACATCGGCCAGGGGCACATCGGCGTGGATGGGTTCCGCCACTTGGTCAACGATCCACGCTTGGCGGGGCTGCCAGGTGTATTAGAAACGCCCAAGAGCGAAGATCTGCACGAGGACCGGGAGAACCTGGCACGACTGCGGTCGCTCCGTGAAACCTGAAACCTTATGACTTCGCAGTGTCATAGGATCGAGAGTACAAAACATACGTAAAACGAACGTGTTCAAGAACCTGGCCTCCGCCTACGACCGGGGGATGTTGCTGCTGGAGCTGCTGATCTTTCGGCGGTTACGGCGTCGTATATTTCCCCGACTTCGCGGCGCCGTGCTGGAACTGGGGGTCGGCACCGGCGTCAACCTGCCACTCTACGAGCCGGGAGCTCGCGTGACGGGCTGCGACGCCAGCCGCGACGTAATGATATGGTCCACCCGCCGCCCCACGCAGGCTTCTGTGAAGCTGGCTCAGGCCGATGCGCAGCGTCTGCCCTTCGCCGACGGCAGCTTCGACGTCGTGACAGGCTCGCTCGTGTTCTGCTCCATTGCCGACCCGGCGCAGGGGCTGGCCGAGGCACGGCGCGTGCTGCGCCATCCTGAGCCTGCCCCTCCCAAGCATGGTCGCGGGGCCGAAGGACAGCCTGGAGGGAGACTGATCCTGCTGGAGCACACCCGGGGCAGCGGGCTGGGGGCATGTCTGACGGACAACCTGCATCCACTGTGGGACACGTGGAGCGACGAATGTCGCCTGAACCGCGAGACGGTCCAGAGCGTGGCTGCGGCGGGGTTCTATGTGCAGCGAGTGGAGAAACACGCGCTGGGGATCGTGCGGGTGATCGAAGCCGTAGTCCAAGAGCCCGACGGTGAGGCTTCTCAATAGGCAGTGGCCAGACTTCGGGAGAGGGCACCCTTGCGAAGGTTTCGGGACAGATTTCTGACCCAAAGAGCCTTCGTTCGCCGAGAACTGCGCCAATTTTGAGGAGCTTCTCGACCTTCGCAAGGGTATCCCCGGTTCTTCGAACAGGCGCTCACACAGTACGCTTGAAAGATACTCAATATAGTGGAGATTTGAATGCAGATTTTTTGGAGAGAGAATTGGTTGGTGATCCTGGTGATCGCCATGATGATTGGGGGTTACCTGTTCCTGCGCACGCCGGGTGACGCAATGCCCTCGACGGCCGACTTTGACGCCCAGGTGACCGGCGGCGCACCGACGGTGGTGGAGTTCTACACTAACACCTGAATGCCCTGCCTCCTGGCCAAGCCCGTCGTGGACGGGCTCGAACGGGACCTGCAGGGCAAGGTGCAGGTGCTGCGGTTGGGTGTGATGGATGAGGTGGGCGGGCAACTGGCGCTGCGCTACGGCGTACGCGGCGTGCCCACGTTGGTGCTCTTGAACGGTGCGGGCGAGGTGGTCCTGAGACAGACCGGCGTGCTTGATCGAGCGGAGGTCATCGCCGCGGTGGAGGAACTCCTGGCGCCGTAATTCACTTACGGACCTCCGTTCCGCTGAGCTCGATGCTCACAATCTCCGGCCGGCACAGGAACCGGGCGCGGGGCATCCCACCGCCCTCGAACCCCACCCCGCGGCTGATATACATCGTGGCGCCGTCTTCCTCGAATAGGCCGGACTCGTACTGCTTGCCGTAGATCGAGCAGGTGACGAGCGCGCCGTAGAACGGCAGGCGGAGCTGACCGCCGTGGGTATGCCCGCCCAGGTACAGATCCACCTGGCGTTCAGCAGCCTCGCGGATCAGGTCGGGCGAGTGGTATGCCAGCAGCGTGAAGGCGCCGTCCGGCACCCCGTTCATCGCCTGGGTCAGCCGCGCTGCGTCCAGCTCTTGCTTGTGACTGCACGCCACTCCCACCAACGTCACCGGCTGCCGGCGCACGTTCACCGTCACCGCTTCTTGCTCCAACCACACGACCTGCGTGCCCTCGACCAGCCGCGCCATGGACGCCGGCGTCGGTTCCACCGTCCCGCGCACGGCGTAGATGCCGTAGGGCGCTTCGATCTGCGCCACGAACTGGCGGAAGTGCGCGGCGGACACCGGATCGGAGAGGTTCGACATATTCAGATAGTCGCCGGTGAAAACGACGATGTCGGGCTCGAGCGCGTTGACTCTGCGAACGACACTGGCCTCCCGGAAGCTGGAGCGCTCGATGTGCGTGTCCGTGATGTGGACCACGCGGACCGGCGGCGCGGTTGCGTCCAGATCGTCGAACGCCAGCGAGAGCTCCGTCGTCTCCACCAGCAAGGGTTCCACGACGTAGGCATCCACCTGCACGGCGCTGAAGCACAGGTTGACGGCCAGGAACAGGATCACTGCAGAGCGGGTGCGCACCTCGACGCCGCGGCGGCGTCCCCGCCAGCGGGCCAGCAGCATCGCACCCATCAGTCCCCAGAAGACGAGCAGCCGCACCATGACGCTGGCGAGCAGCGGAGGCATAACCTCGGAGGAGAACGAGAGCCGCAGGAGAGGCAACGCCCGCAACAGCCCCCAGTCGGCCAAACAGAACAGCAGGAAAGCCGACGTCAGCGTCAGGCCCTCCGCCGTGAGCGCGCGCGCCCTCCGACGTCGCCCAATGAGCGTCGATGCGCCGGCAGTGGCGACGACCCCGGCAACGCCAAGCACAGCCGCGCCAAGCAGGATCTGACTGGGCTGGTGCATGATCATAAAAAACAAGAGGCGCCGGGCGTAGATCAACATCAGAACCTCCATTCACCCGCCCAACACTGGCCGAGACGACGGCTGCAGCTCGCGCCCCAGTCGGTCCAGGTAGTCGTCCAGCGCCGACATCAGCTCTTGGCCCCTTCCAGGACCTGCAGCAACGCGCGGGCAAAATCACTCCAGTCGCGCGACTTGCGAGTCAGCATATCCCAGCCTTTGTCGGTGATGGAATAGTACTTCCGCGAGGGCCCTTCCTCGACGACCTCCCAGTAGCTGGTCAGCAGGCCGTTCTTTTCCATCCGGTGGAGAGCCGGGTAGAGCGTGCCCTCCTTGAACTCGAAGATCCCACCGCTGCGGGCGGCCAGATCCTTGGCCATCTGGTAGCCATACATCGGCTGCTCAGCCAGAAGGCTGAGGATCAGGATGGTGGTGCTCCCCTTTCGCATGTCGAGTCTGTTTCCCATCTGTTGTCCTCGCTTCTGATATCTATGTACATAGATAGTCTATATACATAGATGCATTATATCATTTGTGCACCACGATGTCAAGCAATTGGAAAATCGGGACGGGGCATTTCTTCGCCCCACCACCTGAGGAACGGCCCCGGGGAAGCAAATTCACCAAACGCTCACCAAGGTTTCACTGTCTTAACACTGACATCCACATCATACGATGGTAGAATGGGGGAGGGGCGAGGCCAACCCTGGGTGACGGAACGCAGGTGATTGCGGCAGCACAACGGAGGTGATGCCAGGGAGAAGAAAACATCAAGAACCAAAGGAGAGACCCGAAAGGAACACATCGGCTCTCGCCACGGATCTAGACAGAGCGACGACCCCAAGCAGAAAGGGTCCGCTTCGCTCCCCTTATACTGGGAAGGAGACCAAGAAATGCCCAAGACGTATTGCCCGGAGTGTGATGCTGTCATCAACGTAGACAAGCCATGCCTGGGCGCTATGCTCGAATGTCCTCAATGCAATGAAGAGCTGGAGATCATCAGCACCGATCCCTTCGAGGTAGACTACCCCCTCGACGACGAGGACTGCTGGGAAGGCGACTGGGAGAGTGAGGACTGGGAGGATGAAGACTAGGAACGCGAGATCCTATCAAACAGATATACTAACCAAGAGCGTGAAAGAGAGATCAGAAACGGCCAAAACACACTGCCCCAATTGTGACGCGGTGATCGCCATGGACAGGCCGCGCGAGGGGGCGATCATCACCTGCCCCAAGTGCGCGGTAGAACTGGAGATCATCCGGACCGACCCCTTCGTCGTGGATTTCACGATGGACTGGGAGATGGAGGATTGGGAAGAAGAGGAAATGCGGATATAGCACATCGACGACGTAGAGCAGGATAGGATTGTACGCGCCTCGCTGAAGAAGCGAGGCGCTTTTGCATAGGAGTGGGAAATACGGGCAGTGGTACTATTGTCTCATTGATCCAAACCAACACCTCTGGTAGAATGTGGGAGGTCAGAGCGGGAAGAGAGTGGATGCTGAGCCAGAAACGTAACGACGCACAGCGAGCCTGGTCTGTGAAGGCCCCTTCCCGTTCCGTCGCCGATTTCGTGAACCATAGAGCCCACAGGAGGGGAAAGTGAGAACAACACGAACTATCAAAGTCCTGGCTTTGAGTGCTGTAGTCATCAGCGTTTGCTGGGCTGGCAGTTGCTTTGATCGAGACAAATTGGTCCTGGCTGAGCCGCAGGCCACGATCACCATTACCCAGCCTGATGGGGTGGACGACGTGGTCGGCGAGGGAGACGACTTCGCCACGACTGTGCTGGGCGACCCATGGGATATGGACCAACCGACCGATGTGCTAGCCTTGCACGGTCTGCCCAACGGTGTCATCAACGACGGCCTGTTAAGCTACACGGTGCAATCCAACCCGAGCGAAGTTTCACTGCTCTTCTACGGCTTTGTAGATGCGATGAACGTAGGCAAGCTCGGCTCGAACTATCCCATCGATGCAGATCACTACCGTTGGTTGTCTTTCCGCATATGGCAGCCGGCGGGCAATATCCAAATCAGATGGCACCACGCCAAGGCCTTTGAACCATGGGGGATCACAGGTTATCTGTCTCCCAGTCCCACGGACGGATGGTACACTTACGTCGTCGACCTCAAGACAGTGTCCAAAGGGAGAGGGAGCTGGGAAGGGCAAGTGCTGGGATTGTATATAATATCTTCTGCTCCCCAGGGTACTCAGGTAAAGATTGACTGGTGTCGATTGACAGCAGATAACCCTTTTGACAACAGCCAGGAAATCGCTTGGTCGGGGCTCAGCCCCACAGGTAACATTGTCAATTTCTACCTGGATGCGGACCACACAGGCTGCGATGGGCCACTCATCCATACTGAGCTGAACGCCGAAGGAAGTGGCTCCTTCACCTGGCACCAGTCGGCAAGCGGTGTAGCCGCGCCGGCCAACGTCGCGCCAGGGGACTACTACGTTTGTGCCAAAGTAAACGGCTCTTTCGCCGGCCGTAGTTCGGGGCAGCTGACTGTCAACTATACTCCGATCATTCACTTCATCCAGCCCGGTATCACCAGCGGTGAGGATTACGCGACCACGGCTGGAAACCCGTGGGATATGACCGATACAGCCGACGTGCTTGATGTCAAAAATGGCAGCTACTCAGTGAACGACGGAACCCTGGCTGTCACCGTTCCAGGCAGCGCGTCGGACGTCCAGGTATATCTGAATGTGCCAACCGCTATTGACAGCGACCGCTACTACTACCTCACCTACCGGCTCTGGTTCGATTACGATTACGATTGGGTGGACGTGGGTCAGGTCGCTCGCGTCTTTTGGGGACGGAGGTCGAACGTCGAGACGATGAGCACTTTGATCTATGACTTTCCCGGCTGGCAGACCTACACCATCGACTTACGCTCAACCGATTTGGTCTTCGGCCCTGAGTGGAATGCAGCCGATTGGACGGTATTTCGTATGGATCCCATCGCCAACAATACAGGCCAGAGTGTGACGTTCTACATTGACGATGCCAAGTTGACAGGAGACGAAGAAGCTGACTACTTTGCGGACATCGTGTGGCAGGTGTCCGACCCGGACACGTCCGTGACAACCATGCGCCTCTACTACGACACCAGCCAAAGTGGCCTGGATGGTACGCACATCGCCACGCTGACGTTGACCGACGGCCAGCAAACCAACCTGGCGATGCCTATTGCCATTACACCTCCCTCCCTGGAAGCGACGAGCGAGTTGTCCCACACGATCTTTATTCCGACGGTAAGTCGCAACTGGTGCGAGCCCTGCACAGGCGCGTGCTACACCTGGTCTACGTATGACATCCCCGCCGGTACATACTATCTCTACGCCTGTCTAGACGACGGTTACAACGAGCTCTGCCGTTACAGCGAAAGGCCATTGCACGTAAGTCATCCTTGACGGCTAGCCGCCCGTCGCCACGGGAAAATCTTAAACACCCCCTTCCCATCACCGAGGGCACAAAGACATGTTGGCTTGCTTTGTGCCCTTCGCGCTTTTTGTGGTAAAATGTGACCTGGCTTTTTGTCAGCGACACCGGAGGGGAGATCACGAAGAGTCTGTGACCAATATCTGTACATCATCGAGCCATTCGCCCCAACTGCGAGGATGGGTATATGAACTTGCGTCGAGTTTCAGATTTCTGTCATGCTCAGCATTTTGATAACGGCTGTGAGCAACCATACGAGCGGGATGAGGAGTGGTTGAACTTTTTCGGCTCAGTTGCTGATCGTATCATAAGAGAGATACAGCCTTCGACTGTCCTGGTCATTGGTTGTACGATGGGGCTTCTGGTGGAGTCCTTACGTCGGCGGGGAGTGAAAGCGTTTGGAATAGACGATTCAGAACAGGCTATTCAACACGTGCACCCCAGTATTCGAGCATATTGCCAAGTGGGCTCTGTAACCAATCCCTTTGCCCAAAGGTATGACTTGATCGTCTGCATTGAGGTCCTGGAACACTTGTCGCAGAGCGAGGCAAATCAGGCGGTCGAAAACCTTTGTCGACACAGCGATGGCGTGCTTTTCTCCTCGACTCCGCTGGACTACAGAGAGACCACCCACACTAATGTCCAACCTCCTGAATATTGGACTGAACTGTTTGCGCGGTGTGGTTTCTTCCGTGACGTGGATTTCGACGCTTCGTTCATCGTGCCCTGGGCAGTGCGCTTTCGAAAGGCGCGCGAACCCGTGGCGCGGGTGATCGCCACATACGAACGTCGGTTTTGGCAGCTTGAGCGGGAGAACCAGGCCCGACGTGAATTCGGCGTGGAACAGCGGAACGAACTGGCCGCGAAAGAGCAGAAGATACAGGCGCTGAGGGAGCAAGCACAGGTGCTGAGCGCACAGATAGAAAACTGGAAAACGCGTTGGTCAGACCTTGAGCAAACTCCTGGCTGGGCAGTCTTGCAGCAACTACAATACTGGAGATCACGCCTTGCTCCGCCCGGTAGCCGGAGAGAGCAGTGGCTAGATGCAGCGTTCCGCAGGTTGCAGGGTGCAAAGAGAACTTATCCTGCCGCTCACGATCAGATTCGAATCGATGCGATCCAGCCTCGCCCGCCTGTCCAGCCACATTGGGAGACGGTAGAGATCATCGTATGCGTGCATAACGCGTTCTCTGATGTGCAGCGTTGCCTGGAATCCGTCGTGCGTTACACCACTCATCCCTATTCGCTGACCCTTGTGGACGACGGCAGCGATCCGCAGACGCGCGACTACCTTTCCAGGTTTGCTCAGGCCCAGCAAGCTACCCTGCTGAGGAACGAAGCACCAAGGGGGTACACCAGGGCGGCCAACCAGGGACTCAAGCGCTCCTCAGCAGATTATGTTGTGTTGCTAAACAGCGATACAGTCGTCACACCGGATTGGTTGGACCGGCTCGTCGCCTGTGCCGAGGCCAACCCTCGCATTGGTCTCGTCGGGCCACTCTCCAATACAGCTTCGTGGCAATCGATCCCCAAGCTAGAGACCGAGGGTGATTGGGCTGCTAACCCCTTACCGGAGGGAATGACGATAGAGCAGATGGGACAACTGGTGGCGAAATACTCAGCCCGGCTCTATCCGGCTATTCCTTTCTTGAATGGGTTCTGCCTGTTGATCCGGCGCCAAGTGATCCGTGAGATTGGCTACTTTGATGAGGAGACCTTTGGACCAGGATACGGGGAGGAAGATGACTACGCGCTTAGAGCGCGTGGGGCGGGGTGGATGCTGGCCGTCGCCGACGACACGTACGTGTACCATGCGCAATCCCGTAGCTACTCCGACGAATCTCGGAGTCGCTTGACCAAGCGGGCAGGCGCTGCTTTGGCCGAAAAACATGGTCAGCAGGTCGTAAGCCAGGGGGTCGCTTCTTGCCAGCAGAACCGAGTCCTGGAGGGCATCCGGGCGCGAAGTCGGGCCATGTTTGCCCGGCAGGAGTGGATCGAGAAGGGGCGGTCCGAGTTTGCAGGCCGGCGGGTGTTGTTTGTCCTGCCAATCTCCACCCCTGGGGGAGGTGGCAACGTCGTCATTGACGAAGCGACGGCAATGCGGGAAATGGGAGTAGATGTGAGGATCTTTAACCTGACTATTCACCGCCACGAGTTTGAGCAGGCGTATCCGTCTCTGGAGATACCGATAGTCTATGGACAGGAAGAAGATCTCTGCAAGTTGGCCAGCGAGTATGACGCGGTCATTGCTACACACAACTCCTCTGTGGAGTGGCTTGCTCCCATCCCCCTGCAAGATGGTCGCCCTGTGCGCGGATATTACGTCCAGGGCTTCGAACCCTATATGTATCCCCCCAAGACCAGGAGCTATCAGAGGGCCTTGGAGTCGTATTCTCTGTTTCCAGACTTGGTGAGTTTTGCCAAGACAGAGTGGACGCGGCAGGAAGTTCGGGAAAAAGCCGGTGCCGAGTCCAAGTTGGTCGGTGTCAGCGTGAACACGGACCTGTTTCGACCTAGATCACGGCTCGGAGCAGAGTGGCCGGATCGGCCTGTTAGGGTTGCGGCTATGATTCGTCCCAACGCTCCTTATCGCAGACCCAAACGGACGATGGAAATTCTACGTAGAGCGTTCTGTCGCTATTACACGGGCGTGGACATTGTGCTCTTTGGAACTTCATCGGAGGCGTCCGGATTCGCCGAATTGCCCATCGACTTCACCTGGAATCTCGTAGGAGTGCTAGAGCAAAGACAGGTTGCGCGCTTCTTGAATGAAGTGGACATATTTGTGGACTTTTCTTCCCACCAGGCAATGGGCTTGACCGCGCTGGAAGCTATGGCCTGTGGCGCTGCAGTCATCGTGCCGAAACGAGGAGGCGCTATCAGTTTCGCGCGGCACGAAAAGAACAGCCTGGTGGTAAACACATCCTCTTCAAGGGCATGCTGGCGAGCCCTGCGGCGCCTGATTGAGGATCACAAACTACGCTTGCGCCTGCAAAGAAATGCAATCGTTGACGTAGTTGACTTCTTTCCAGAGCGTCCCGCTTTCAATATTCTGTATGCGCTCTTTGGCCCAGAGGAGCGCCAGGCTTCATGAACCAGTGCAGAGTTCACGTCCTGTATGAGCATGGGGTTGATCTGCGGCCCCACGGTAGTGCGTATATTCGCCTGCTTCGGCCGCTTGTGCACCCCAACCTCCGCGAGAACCTGGAGCTGACTGCTGGTCCTAGGTACGATGGTCAGGACGTAGACGCAGTGATCGTGGATCGTCTCTGGCGACCGGATATCTCACGGGCACTGGCCGAAAACCTCGTAGAAAAGATACGTCGTGCAGGGGCGAGACTGATCTACGCCCTGGATGACAACCTGCTCATCCTTCCCGAGCACCTCTGGTCTTTGGTGTTCCAGGACAGAACTCGGTCTGCAGTGGAGTACCTCGAGATCGTGCGCTTCTTCCTCTGTCAGGCAGATTGTGTCTGGGTGACCACAGAGACACTTCGAGAGCAACTGGCTGAGTTCAATCCGGCCGCCGTGGTCTTGCCCAATGCCCTCGACGAACGTCTGCTGGTCAGTGGAAGTTTGCCCGCTTTGGTATCTCCGTTTGGACGCAGACGCAAAGTGATCGGGTATATGGGAACTCTGACGCACGACGATGATCTGCTCATGGTTTTGCCAGCGTTACGAGCGGTGTGGGAACGCCATCGCGAGGAGATCGAGTTTCAGTTCGTGGGGGTTATCGGACATGAGGATACCCATCAGGCCCTGAAGGGGTTGCCAGTGCACGTCGTTGGACCCGACCCGGAGGAAATGGAATACCCCTTGTTCATGTTGTGGTTCTCGAGCCGCGTCTGCTGGGACATCGCCATTTCGCCATTGAGAAACAAGCCCTTTAACCATTGTAAGTCAGACATAAAATTCCTGGACTACAGCGCGATTGGCGCAGCGGGAATCTACAGTCGTGTGCCTGCCTACGAGTCGAGCGTTTGCCATCTGGAGACAGGGTGGCTTGTAGAGAACGAAGTCGATGCCTGGGTGGAGGCAATGGAACAATTACTTTCTGACGATCATCTCAGAATGCAATTGGCCCAGGATGCCTCCCACTATCTCCATTCAAAACGCATATTGGCTGGCTGTAGCCAACGCTGGCTGAGAGCGCTGGAAGAATACACCAATCCATCAGCCTAGATAATCAGATACCTTAGAAGAATAGCTTCTGGTCCAAAGTCCAGAGAAGTGGAGCAAAGCAAAGATGTTCGCTTTCATAGGACAGTGGCTCTTGTTCGTTGTTCTGAACCTCTTGGCCGGCATAAATGCATTTCTTTTAGGGTTGCATTACACAAGATCTCGGGATGATCTGATCGAGTTTATTGCCACCTGGATTACAATCTTCCTGGGGCAAGTTGTGCTTGTTCAGACACTGCTGGGTGCTTTAGGATGGCTGAATTCCTGGAATATATTAGTGGTGCTGAGTGCTGTGCTCATCGTCTCACTGGTACGATTCAAGATCTTCAATAAGACGCTCCAGCTTCCTCTCCACTGGGGCCAGGAACTCAGGTCAGTCGTTCTGTTCCTGCAGCGCGATAGAAACGCGCAGATTGTGTTTCTGCTTGTTGTTTGGATCTTGTCAGGCTTTAGTATTTCTGCACTTGCAAAACCCTCCACCCTCTGGGATGCGCTGGCATATCACTTACCTATGGCTGTGGATTGGATGCAGAGCCAGTATCTGCGACCGAGCTATATCCCCGGGGCAGATGTCGCCAACAGCTATTTCCCTGGGAACGGTGAACTCCTGTACCTCTGGGCGTTGGCACCCTTTCACAATGATTTGCTGGTACGCCTTGTCAGTGTATGTATGTGGTTTGTGCTGGCAGTCGCTTTGTTCCGAGTTTGCCGGAAAATGGGAGCTTCTGATCAAGCTTCCGCTGCCACAACGATCCTGTTCCTATTTACCCCGCTTGTCCTCAGTCAAGCCACACAGCTAACCTTGGACATGACCGGTGCAGCAATTTTCTTGCTGGCTTTCGGGTATCTCTTCGAATTTGAACGGCCCAGGCACGTTGAGTCGATGGTGTTGTTCTCAATTGCCGGTGGATTATTCTTAGGTGTCAAGTATTCTGGCCCAGCATACCTTCTGCTGCTGTGCGGGGGAGCATCTGTCATCCTTTTGCGACGCAATTTCTCTGGTCAGGTTATCACATATTTCTATATGATTTTTGTATCGTTTACAGTGTTATTTGGCGGATATTGGTTTATCAGGAACTTAATGCTAACTGGAAGTCCTGTGTACCCACTCCAGATCTCTTTGCTGGGTCGAACCGTCTTTCCAGGTGCCATCAGCAGTGCTCATTATGATTTCAGACGACTCTGGGATCACCTGGGTGATATTCAACTATCGGATTTGCTAAGAGCAGCATCGCGTAGCCTTGGTATTCCTTATCTGCTATTGTTAGCTATCTCGGGTTTCCTGTCACTTGAGCGTCTTTATCATCACAAGGCCAAAGACAGCCGGTCTTCTAGACCGGCTACGTTGATTCTGTTGCTCGGACTCATTCCAGGCAGCCTGCTGCTTTACTTGAACACCCCTTACTCAATTATGCGCTTTGGTGATGACCCCATAACGATCAATTCCTTGGCGGAAGGAATGCGTTTTGCCATGGTCGCATTTGCCTTGTGCTGCCCGCTGATCGCTCTTGGTTTTAGCCACAGGCCTAAGTTGCTGGTCGTGCTCTGGTTGATCTTGCCAATACTATTGGCTCAGAGTTTGCTCTTCGGCTACGATCTGACATTTCACTCGTTTTTCTCAGAAGAGCTGGTGCCGATTCGTCACTCATTTCTGGCGGGAGCGATTATCACACTGGGTGCATTTGCCTGTTATGCTTGGACGGCATACAAGCCTTGTTCTAACTTGTTACGCTGCATGGCGCCATACCACATCTTGGTTTTTCTGGTGCTTGTCACATTCGGAGTAGGTGCAGGAATGTATGAGGCTAGAGAGTATCGAGAACGATTCCGATATGACATATATCGTAAGTACGGAGATATTGCTGTCGGTTGGAAGTGGGTTTCGCAAAATGTTCATAACGCAAGAGTGGCTTTGGCAGGTTCTTTGTTGTCCCATCCATTATATGGGCATGATTTATCGAACGAGGTTCGCTACGTAAACATAGTGGGAGACCTGGACGATCGCTACCACGACTATGAGCCATTTTCTTACAGGAAAGGTGGCAGTTATGGTATTTGGCTGCGCAATTTGGGGGAATGGGGGGCTCAATACCTGGTCGTAACTGGTCCAGCGGCAGAAGAAAAGAAGTGGGCCGCTGAGCACCCTGAAGTGTTCGGTCTGGTTTTTAGCAATTCACAAATCCGTATCTACCGAATCGATAAGACCCGGGTTTCGATCAGACTGCCCTGGTGATTATGAGTATCCGCAGGGAACATATCTCACATTCACGACGACGTATATTGTTCGTCACAAATTCCCCCGTCGGCCAGCGCATGAGCGGGCCGGGCGTTCGCTACTGGGAGCTCGCCCGTGTCCTGGGCAATAACCCTGGTCTCGATGTGACCCTGGCGGTAACCCCGGGCGTCGTCATGCAGTCACCCCGTGATGGCCCACCATTCCGCCTGCAGTCTTGTCACAGTGAGGCTGACCTGCGTGCCGTCGCCACTATGGCCGAAGTCATCGTGGCCCCAGGCGCCGTCATCAGTCTCTATCCATCCCTGCGCCAGATCCAAAAACCCCTGGTTTTGGACCTGTACATCCCTTTGCTGCTGGAAGAGTTACAGCGCCCGCGCTTGCAGTCGCTGGCTGAACAGACGATCTTCTTCGACCGCATGCGTCGAGGCCTGTTCACACAGATCCTGGTCGCCGATTTCATCATCTGCGCCAGCGAGAAGCAACGGGACTATTGGCTAGGGGTGCTCTCGGCCGTCGGACGGATCAACCCCTACACCCACACCGACGATCCCACCTTGCGTCGACTGATCGACGTGGTACCCTTTGGCTTGTCATCTCAGCCGCCCCGCCACACCCGGCCGGTGCTGAAGGGTGCCTACCCAGGCATCTCCGCCGACGACAAGGTCCTGCTGTGGGGTGGTGGTTTGTACGATTGGTTCGACACGCCCACCCTCATCCAGGCTATGGCCCAGTTGGCCGACCGCCGCCCTGACGTCAAGTTGTTCTTCATGGGCGTCAGCCACCCCAACCCCCAGGAGGCCCAACGTGACGGCACCCGTGAGACCCTGGCTCTGGCCAAGGAATCCGGGCTAACCGACCGCACAGTCTTCTTCAACGACTGGGTCCCCTACGAGGAGCGAGCCAATTACCTCCTGGAGGCGGACGTCGGCCTCAGCTTGCACCGGGACCATCTCGAAACGCGCTTCTCTTTCCGGACGCGCTTCCTCGATTACCTCTGGGCCGGGCTGCCCATCGTCGCCACACGGGGAGATGTGCTGAGCGAGGAAATCGAGGCACAGCATCTGGGGTTGGTCATCGACCCCGGTGACGTGGATGCGCTGGTCGAAGCGATTCTGAGCCTGGTTGACGTGCCGAACCTGCGCCAGGTCCACCGGCCTCGCTTCGAGCGGATCGCCGCCACCTACCGGTGGGAAGTGATCGCTCGGCCCCTGATCGACTTCTGTACCGCGCCCCGCCTCGCCCTGGACAAGGACTACGTGCGGAAGATGTCCAGGCTCGACGTAGGTCCGACACCCTGGTGGCAACTGCCGGGCAAGGCCTGGCACGCCTTGCAAGTGGGTGGCCTGCGTGGTCTGGCTCGCCAGGTAGACGCGTATCGCCGATGGGTGCTCAACCGGCAGGGCAGAAGATGAGCCCTCACGTCTCTGTCATCATCCTCAACTGGAACGGGCTCAAGTACCTGGAGGATTGCCTCACTGCGATCGAGGCCCAGACCTATTCGGACTTCGAGGTGATCGTGGTGGACAACGGATCGATGGACGGTTCCGCCGAATGGGTGGCGGAATGGTTCCCTGACGTGCAGTTGATCCGCAACGAGACGAACGTGGGCTTCGCCGCTGGCAACAACCAGGCCATCCGCGCCAGCCGGGCTGAGCTCGTCGCCACTTTGAACAACGATACCCGTGTCGAACCAAACTGGCTGGCGGCTTTGGTCTCAGCAATCGAGGGAAACCCCACCGTGGGCCTGTGTGCTTCCAAGTTGCTCTTCGCCGACCGACCTGGGGTCATCAACTCGGCCGGCATCAACCTGGACCCCGTCGGCATCGCCTGGGACCGACGAGGTGGCGATCCAGACGACAGGCAAGAGACCGAACCGATCGAAGTGTTTGGCCCTTGTGCCGGGGCCGCCCTATACCGCCGGACCATGCTCGACCAGATTGGCCTGTTCGACGAGCGCTTCTTCGCCTACCTGGAGGACGTGGACATCGCCTGGCGAGCGCGGCTGGCCGGCTGGCGCTGCCTATACGTCCCCCAAGCCCGTGTCTACCACGTCCACTCGGCTACGGGCGGAGAGGGTTCGCCGTTCAAGAATCGACTGCTGGGGCGCAACAAGGTGTGGACCATCGCCAAGAACTATGGGCCAACCGGACGGCTGCTGGCCTACCTGCCGCTCATCTTGCTCTACGACCTGGCGGCGGTGCTGTACGCTCTAGTCGCTCGGGGCGACGTCGGCGCGCTGCGGGGACGCCTGGAGGGACTGAGAGGCCTACCTGGCACGTGGGGGCAGCGTCGGGAGATACAGGCGCTTCGACGGAGAAATCGCGGGCGACCCTGGCATCACTATCTCAGCCCGCTGGAGCCTCCCTGGCGAGTGGCAGAGCGCTATCGGCACCTGAGGGGCAATGGACAAAGAGAATAGACGGGTTGGCCATCCGGCTAATCGGTCTACCCCGCCAGTCCGTGTTCCGAATACAGTCTGCTGTATGCCTCTACCAGCCTCTCCCGCGAAAAGTCCCACTGACCCATCCGCCGCGTTGCCGCTAGATGCGTCTCGTAATTCATCCTCAATTGCCTTAGCGCCGCCAGCACCCCCTCGCAGCTGACAGTGGCCACCACTTGTCCACATCCGGTCTGCTCCACGTAATCGGCCATCGGCAACGTCCGGCTGACCAGTACCGGCCGTCCCGCTGCGAGCGACTCCAACAGCGAATGGGGAAACGCCTTGACCAGCGTTGACTCGGTCGCCAGTACCACAGCCGCGTGCACCCTGCCTAGCACGTCGTTGACGTCTACCCAGCGATTGATCACCTCGACCCGCGCTTGCAGCCCTCGCCGCGCTACCCGCGCCTGCATCTCCTCGAACAGCAGGCCGCGCCACAGGAAGACCAGATGCAGATCCGGTCGGGCTTCGGCCGCTGCCAGAAGCGCCTCAACCCCCTTGCTGCGAAACTGATCCCTGGTCCACGGTGCTGAACCGACCAGCAGCGTCAGGCCAGGACCGGCAGGTAGGGGCGCGGGGCTAAAGCGCGATGTGTCGATCCCCGACCGGACGACGTGTACCTTCCTCAAGCCCCAACCTTGCAGCATCTCCTGATCTCGCTCGTTGCTGACGACGATAGCTGACAGCCGTTCCAGCGCCGTAAAGCCTCTGGGGCGCTGCAGCGACCGTAACCCAGCCGTGACCGAGTAGATGATCGGGCGGCGCAGCCAGCGCAGGTAGGGAAAACAGAACAGGTGAGGATTGTAGATGTGGTGCAGCCCGACGTTCGCTTCCCGCCGGCGCAGGTAGAGCAAACGGTGCAGGCCATAGAGCCGCTCTGGATAGAGTGAACCAGGCCGACGGGCTGGATTGAGATAGACAATCTCGCCCCCTAGACGCATCCGCAGGTGCTCGACTTCCTGCACCACGGCGTCAAGTGTAGGCTCCGGTGGGCGGGGGATCATCAAGTGGTAGAGTGCGGGCATAGCTACGACGCCGGTGGTCTGCAGATGAGTAGGGCAAAGTCGCTCTCAAGATCCCCCAATTCCAGAAGCGCGTCCTCGATCTGGAAGCAGAGGTCTATCAGGCAGCACGCATTTTCGTCCCTTTCCTGGCCCTGCTCATTCAGGAAGTTATGAGCGATATCATCAAATAGCATGTGAACGATGGTACCACCGTAGTCCCGTCGCTCGACGATCTCGAAGTGACGTTCCAGGAGCGGTACGATGCGAGCCGATTCGACCGCCTCCGAGGGATCGCCCAGCATCATGCGCAAGCGGCTGGGCCGGTAGACTCGCAACTTGATCCGATCGTTGCTCCAGCGCCGTCGGTACCGCCGTGGCAGAATCGCCAGCACCCCGTTAATCACTTCCAACTGGCGGTCGGTCCACTGGAAACGCGTTGGACCGATGAACTCGCTGACGACTAGGTAGCCCGTCGGCTTGAGCGCAGATCTGATCTTCAACAATAGCGGCTCTAGTGGCGCAACGTGGTGGAGCGCCTGGTCGCCAAAGACCACGTCGTAGTGCACTTCGGGCCAATCGATCTGGTCGAATTCGGCGACATGGTAGTGCACCTCTGACCGACCAGCAACCTCAGCCTGCGAGCGAGCGTACGCGATACGTGGCGTCGAAATGTCGTAGGCATCCAGCCGAGCATAACAGCAGTGACGGATCCAGGTCAGCTCTTTCTCCCCTGTGCCACAGCCCAACGATAGCCCATGGAGTGGTTGGAGTGGTGCCAGATATGCCTGGGAGACATAAGCGGTATAGTCGAGATTGGAGTCACCGGTGATGAGACGATTCGCTCGACGACAGACAGATGGGATGTTCCAGAAATAGCTCGGCGGACGCCCTGTCTGTTCCCAGGTAGTCTCAACGGCTCTCTTGCTCCCCCACACCCACCGCCTCAACGTGCGCCAGATCGAGCCACTGCGTAGGCCATGGGCAAGAAAGTACAGATCCCGCCAGTTAACCAGGTTATTGAACATTCTGGCGATCCTGCGCAAATACCTCTTCGCTGCGGTCGCCAAACTGCCCGGTCAGTCCGTGGCGCAAGGCCAGAGACAAGGCTGCGGCCCTTCGCCTTTGACCCCGCATACGCGCGCCGGCGATAGAGAGCAAGGCAAACAGACTCCAGTAGAGTGTGAATGGGAGCCGCCACCTGGCATAGCGCTTTCGAACGAGAAGAAAACGATTACGCATGAAATAGTAGGTATAGAAAGCCACGCGCAGCTCTGAGGAGCGACCGGTATCGTGATAGACGGTCACCGTTGGGTCAATGAGTGGCTGGTAGCCATGACGCTTCGCCCGTAGACAGAAGTCGGCAATCTCACCACTGATGAAGTACGATTCGTCAAGCAGACCCACCCGCTCGAACACCTTGACCGCGATCAGGATGGCTGTCCCAGGCACGTAGTCCACCGGATAGGGCACAGACTCATCTGGTATTTGATGCAAATGGGTATCCACGCGCCACAAGGGACTTCGGCCGCCGGCGGCTTGGAGCCCCAGGGCTGGTGGCGGGTCGCGCAGGATTGGGCCGACGATACCCGCCCTGGTGGAGACGAGAGTGTCTAACAACCGACGGGCACCCGCTTCATCTATCACCGCGTCGTTGTTGAGCAACAGAAAAGGGGCCGTCTGCCCTTCAGCCAGGGCCTGCCGGACTGCCAGGTTGTTCCCGGCAGCGAAGCCCCGGTTGTGGTCGCTCAACAGCAGTCGCACACCGGGACACTCACGCTGTATCCGCGCCACGCTGTCGTCTTGCGATCCGTTGTCCACCACCCATATGTCCGGAGCCAGCGACCTCCAGGTCTGGATTGCTTGAATCGTAGCGATCGTATCAGGAGAATTATTCCAGTTAAGGATAACGATGACCAGAGGCTCACCCGCGTAATTCACGCTCTCTCCTCATCTCGTGTACTCGATCTACGCTCTGTCGTGGTTCCCAACCCAGCCGCTGGCATTCTAGCATAGAGCACTAGCAAGGTCAAGAAAGCATATCGGCATGCGGCGGGTCTTGTCCGCTACCCGAAATGAGCTATAATGTAACATGTGCATAGTAGCTCGTGGAACGCGCGTCGAGCCCGGGCCATATCTGGTCTCGTAGTTTTTCCTGCGTTACTCGACCTTTTCCAAGCTGAATTCAAGGCAACTCTCTGCGGGTGAGCGGTCTCGTGCCTGAGTGCCGGTGCGGATCCCGCCTGGGGAAACCCTGGGTGCGACGGGCTGTCCATATGTTGAGTGGTTCGACATGGAGTCGATGGGGTGAACAGGCAGATCAAGGAATTTGTAAAAGGCGCGCTCGCCCGGTTAGGCCTGCTGGACTACTGCATCTTCATATGGGAAGATCGAGCCAAGAGATTTAGTATCTCCAGGCTATCCTGCAACCTGCGACGCCGGATCCAGGGTGCTCCCGATGGTCTGCCTATACCTCCGGGGTATTTGCTCTGGCTGGTCGTTGGATCATCCGATGTCCAGGCATTCCTGGATTCGGGTGCTATTCACGCCCATGAGGTGATTCAGCGCACGCTTGCGAGAAACAGCCTCACTTTGGAGCATTTCGACGCCATACTCGACTTTGGCTGTGGGTGTGGGCGCATTATGCGCTACTGGAAAAACCTAGAGCACACCCAGTTGTACGGCTCCGACTATAATCCGATCCTCGTCCGGTGGTGTCGGCGTCATCTGCCCTTCGCCCAGTTCAAAACCAATCACATTGCACCACCCCTCAGTTTCCCGGCGGGCCAGTTTGACTTCGTCTACGCCCGCTCAGTCTTCACACACCTGGCCGAAGATCTTCAGTTTGCCTGGATGGACGAGTTGTGGCGAGCGTTGAAGCCAGATGGATACTTGCTGTTCACTGTCAGCGGAGACCAGTTCCTGAACTCGCTCACTTCCTCAGAAGCCGCGTTGTATCGAGCAGGTCAACTGGTAGTTCGCGCCGGGAAGATGGCGGGTAAGAACTATTGCGCAGTCTATCACCCACCTCAATACTTACATCAGGCGTTGATCAAGGAAAAGTACGATATTGTGGACTTCGTTCCTGGAGATGCAGCCAGACGCTACTGCTTGCAAGATACTTACCTTCTGAGGCGTCTGTGAGAATGCCGTGGGCCTTGCTCAAGAGATCAAGTGAACAAAGGAGAACGACGGAGGGGACATTGTTCTTTTCTCAAGAATGTGAAAAAGGGAGTCTGCCACAGTATCTCGGCTTGGGAATCGTCGCGATGTTGATCGGGGCAAGCCTGCTTGCATTGACAGGATGCTCCGCTTTCGTAGACCGGGATCAGTTAACGATAGAGCCAGGGGCCAACGTGAGACTGGAGCCGGGCTACTCGGTCGGCCAAACCTTCGTCGCTCGCCACGCCGGGCTCAGTGGGGTCGAGATCTGGCTGGAACCAAAACAGGGCAGCCAGGGGGAGATCCGCCTTCATCTTCGGGCTGAACCCCAAGCGACCGAAGATCTAGCCACAGCGGTTCTGCCATTGGCGCAGATGACCGACCCTGGATTCTACACCTTCCCTTTACAATACAAGGGGAAGCACAGCGGCGCATCCCCCCCCTTGCGCAACTCTCACGGCCAATACTACTACGCCTTCCTGGAGTTAGCGGGGACCGGGACAGTGCAGATTGGTGCCGGGCCAGGCGAGACCTATCTCGACGGCGCAATGTATCGCGATCATTTGCCCCTGGATGCCCAGATGGCGTTTCGGCTGGCCTACGAGCCTGCGTGGATGCTTCTGGACCTGGGACAAACGGCGGTAGGAGGCGTCGGACTGCTGCTTTTGGCGGGCTTGCTGTTTGTGGTGCCGGGGTGGGCGCTGCTGACCTGGTTGTTGCCTGGGGGTCGGCTCTCGTGGGCTGAGAGGCTGGGGGTCGCCGTCGGGCTCAGTCTGGCCCTCTATCCGCTCCTGTTACTCTGGACCAACCTGGTGGGATTGCGCCTGGGCTCGCTGTACGCCTGGCTTCCCATTACCGGTGGGCTGGTGGCGATCGCCTGGCGCTACCGAGCGTGGCGACCTCGGAGAGGCTGGACGGCGTTACGCCAGTGGGCGCGGTCGGAGGCCTTCTGGCCCGATTTCGCCCTGATCGTCGTCTTGGGGTTGATCTTTGCCGTGCGGCTGTTGGTGGTGCGTACGCTGGACGCGCCGATGTGGGGCGATTCCTATCAGCACACGATGATCGCCCAGTTGCTGGTGGACCGCGGCGGACTGTTCAATTCGTGGGAGCCATACGTGCCCTATCAAACTCTCACCGTCCACTTCGGCTTTCCGGCTGCGGTGGCCCTCTTCTCCTGGGCAAGCGGAATCGGAAGCATCCAGGCCACACTCTGGGTGGGCCAACTCATCAACGCGCTGGCGGCCCTCACACTCTATCCGTTGGCAGTGCGTATTGCCGACGGTCAGCGTTGGACCGGTGTCGGGGCCGTACTGGCAGCCGGTCTCCTCTCCCCCATGCCCGCCGAATATGTCAACTGGGGACGCTATGCCCAACTGGCTGGACAGACGATCTTGCCGGTGGCGCTTTGGTTCCTGTGGGAGGCCACCCCGAGGAACCGTCTTTGCTGGAAGAGGACGTTGCTCGCTGGGGTCACCCTGTCCGGAATGGCACTCACCTACTACCGGATGCCATTCTTCTATGCTCCTTTCGTCCTGGCGTGGCTGATCGGTTGGGGCTTGCCGCATTGGAAAACCAATTTACGGTACTGGCTCGTAAGATTCATTTCTCTGGCTCTCATCTCCGGTGCCGCCATCCTACTCTTCCTACCCTGGGGATTGCACGTAGCCGGTGGACAATTGGCAACGGCACTGGAGGCCGGCACCGCCAGTAGCGCGAGCCTGGAACAGGTGCTGGGGACCTATCGGGTCTGGCGCCAAACGACTCACTACGTGCCTCTGCCACTGCTGACCGCGGCCCTGGTCGCCCTGGTCTTGAGTCTGGCGCAGCGGCGCTGGGCGGTTGCCTCGATCGGTTTATGGGTACTGGGACTGGCCTCGTTGGTGGCGGGGCGTCTGATCCGACTCCCGGGCGCGAATATGATGCAGAATTTCGCCATCCTGATCGCGCTCTATATCCCCGTCGGCCTGCTAATCGGTTGGCTGCTCGGGCAACTGGCTGTGTTGGCCAAACAGTGGGTAGGAAAGGCCGGGCAATGGATACTGGCAACGGCTGTAGTCACTGTGGCCACGTGGGCAGCTGTGGGACAAATAGGGATCGTGAAGCCATCCTATATCTTGGTGACTCGCCCGGACGTGAGGGCGATGGATTGGATCCGGGAAAACACGACGCCGCAGGCTTGTTTTCTGGTGGAAGGATTCCTTATCTACGAGGGATACTCAGCCGTTGGCGCCGACGCCGGGTGGTGGATCCCACTGCTGGCCGAGCGACAAAACACGATGCCACCGCAATACGCGTTGATGAACGAAGCTCCGACGGAGCCTGAGTACACCCAGCGTGTCGTGGACCTGGTGGCACATCTGGAGACAACATCACCAGCCTCACCGGAAGGAGTGCGGCTGTTGTGCGACTGGGGCATCACTTACGTCTACGTCGGCCAGGGGCAGGGAAAGGTCGGCGCTGGCGCAGTACAGCTTTTCCCCCCCACCGCTCTGGTGGACAGCCCCGCCTTCAGCACAGTGTACCACCAAGACCGGGTGCACATCTTTGAGCTGAACCCGCAGTCGTGTCAGGCAGGTGAAAAAGGAGAGGGCTCATAGCCTGGGAATCTCCATCCAGCCACCGGACCGCCCACCTGCGCTGAAGAAGATATCCATCACACGCTTATTCTGGTCGCCCGAGCGCCCCCGCAGACCGTCGTGGAGCCCCAGCCAGATGGCCTGGGCGGTGGAGCGGCTGCCGTTCAATCGTGCTGTCACCGACTGGGCCGTACAACGGAGGACCCAGAAGCTATAGAGCAAGGGACTCCATCTCCTGTAGAACTTGCGAATCAGCAGGAAACGGTTGCGCACGATGTAGTACGTGTAGAGCGCATCCCGAAACTCGGATGAGCGTCTCGGTTCATACAAGGCCCTCGCACGGGCGTCTACAGCGCTCAAGTAGCCGTGCTGCCTGGCACGCAGGCATAGATCGGCCACCGTGTTGCCGTAGAAATAGTCCACATCCAGGAGCCCAACCTGGCGAAAGACCTTGTCTCGCACGAGAACTACGGATCCCGGCAAACATTCAAACACTTGAACTGGCTCGCCGGTTGGCATCTTAGCAATTTCCCAACGGTGATACAGCGCTGGATTTCTCCTGCCGGCTGCCAGCAATCTGTCTTTCTCGAAAGCGTCGAAAAGCAATGGACCGATCAAACCGATCTGTTCCCTGGCCTTCAATGTCTCCAACAACCGGATGACATCGTCCTCCTCGATCCGGGCGTGATTGCTCAGGAGGAGAATTGGAGCGTCTGCCACAGACAGCGCCCCCAAGATCCCCCGATTGTTTCCGCCGGCAAAACCCAGGTTGGTCGAGTTGCGTATCACGCGTGCCTCGGGAAATTCTCGCGCGATTACCTTGAGGCTGCCGTCGGTAGAGGCGTTGTCTACCACCCAAACCGGCGGCCGGAGACGCTCCCAGCAGAGGACGCTGCGAACGCATCGGACCGTATCTGTTACCGCGTTCCAGTTCAGGATAACGACCGCCAGTTGCATCTTTGAACGCTCCGCGTCTGACCTGTTTCGGAAACAACCCCTTCGCTCTAGCTGGACCCCAGTCCGCGCTGTCAGTCGCCGGACGGCTCGACTGAGGACTTCGACCTCGATCGGTCGAGAACCTTGCCACAGTCTGTGGCCCGGCGAGAGCGTGTACTGGTCAGGTTTTCGCCCTTGGAGACAAGCCAGGGGTCATTGTGATTGCTCTGAATGCGATTCTATCATAATATATCGGCGTAGTCAAAAAATCTAGCGAACCGAACGAGCGTTCGAGACACCAGACTCCATTTCCCCCAAGATCCGCTTCAGCAACCAGATTCGATCCGCACAGAGAATATCTGCAGGCCCGCAGACAGGGCATTCGAGTGACAGATGAAGCGATTGCTACTTCTGTCTTGACTCCTGCTCCATACGGGCGAGTTCTGTGGCCCTGGACTGGATCTTGGCAATAGCGGCCACAGCGTCGTCAATCCCCTGGCGCCCTGCTCGGAAGACGCATTCGTCCAGCCAGACCGCCTCGCGCTCGCAGGCGCGTCCTGCCTCGGGCAGGTGCATCCCGCCGAAATCGAACCGCTCGGGGAAGGCGCTGGGCACAGGCAGCCTGGATAGACCCGGCTGGAAGAGCATATAGTGATGCATCGCCTCGTAGCCGACCCAGCAGGGGACCCCCTCAGCTTGCAGTGCAGCGCACACCACGTCGTGCTCGGCACCGAAGACCTCCGGCCGAATGGCGAAGACGTAGCGATAGAACGAGCGGCCCGTGTGGCGCGAGTCCCGCTTGAGCAGCCGCACTCCGGGCACCTCGCTCAGGCTCTCCTCCAGGTAAGCGGCCATCTCATCCCGATCCCGGGCTTGTTCAGGAAAGCGCTCGATGGCCACGATGCCCAGGGCCGCCTGCAGCTCAGTCAGGCGGTAGTTCGCGCCCATAGTGAACGCCTGTCCCTGCGCGTCAGGCGATTCGATCTCGTGGTGTGGAGGGGCCTCGGCGTGCGGACGCCCGCAGTCGATGACGCTAACAGCCCGGGCCGCCAGCTCCGGCGTGCGACACAGCAACACGCCCCCTTCGCCGGTCGTGAGGATCTTCGACGACTGCAGGCTGAACGAGCCAAAGTGCCCCATGGTGCCGGCGCCCTGCCCGCGCCACCTGGCGCCGTGTGCGTGAGCGCTGTCCTCGACCACGATCAGGTCGTGCCGCTCGGCGATCTCCATGACCGCGTCCATGTCGGCCATCTGGCCCCCCAGGTGCACAGGGATGATGGCCTTCGTCTTCGGTGTGATAGCCGCTTCGAGCGCCTGTGGGTCGACGCAGTAGGTCTCCGGGTCGATGTCCACGATCACGGGTATGGCCCCGGCGGCCATAGGCGCGGCAGCAGTGGCCTGGAAGGTGTACGCCGGCACGATCACCTCGTCGCCCCATCCCACATTCGCGGCCCGCAGCGCGACCTCCATCGTAACCGTGCCGTTGGCCATCGGCACAGCGTGGCCACCGCCCTGCAACTCGGCGAAGCGGCGGGCAAACTCGGCGGTCTGCGGCCCCGGGTATGGGTAGCCACCCCACCGGCCGGACTTGATGACGTCCGTGACCGCGGCGATATCGTGCTCGTCGTAGATAGGCCACGCGGGGTATGGTTCAGTGCGGATGGGCGTGCCACCCAAAATCGCCAGTTCAGGCATACTGAAACCTCCTGGGGGATGAATACCTAGCTGTCACACGTTCATGGAGGACCACAGTCCGGCGTCCGGCCGCGTGGACTGGGATCCGCGCTGAGCAGAGCATGTTTTCGAAACAGTTCGAAACAGAACGCAGACTGCTAAGGGGAATCCAACTACAGGGCAGTCGACAGCGGCGCCCTCATAGCCCAACCACTTCTCCCGTGCGGGCGCTCCCGTACGCCGCGTCCACGATCCGCATGTTGACCCAGCCCTCCATCCCGCCCGGATTGGGCGTCTGCCCGCACTGGATGCAGTTCACGAAGTACGCCATCTGGTCATCGTACATACTTTGTGGGCAGTGTGGATCGCGGACGGCTGGGAAGCCGGCGTCGATTCGCTCTACCGTCTCACCTTCCGCGTCCGGAAGCTCCAGGTACGTGGGAAAGACCTGCCCGAAGCCGGCGGTGCCGTAAGCCTGGGTCGAGGCCTCTGGCCCGTCGGCGTGCGGTTGCCACCAGCCCGACTCGATCATCGAGGTGCTCCCACCGTCCCAGTTGACGATGATCACCCCGGTGTCGTCCACGTCGTAGTCCTTGTACAGCGTGTCAATACGAGCGTACACGCTCACCGGCTGGGGGTCGCCCAGCAGGAAGCGGGCGGTGTCCAGCG
>Ga0180433_10002445_pt1 | contig 28622 bp, 43 predicted proteins | sample SS_ome_8_FD_132980 | JGI IMG/M metagenome (GOLD analysis project Ga0180433, IMG submission 132980) | Hypersaline lake sediment archaeal communities from the Salton Sea, California, USA - SS_1_D_1 metaG | ecosystem: Environmental > Aquatic > Non-marine Saline and Alkaline > Hypersaline >... | reverse complement strand
AGTAACAGTAGCAGTAGCTCATTTGTTTTGGTGGTCCCGGTCGAGTGTCATGACAAGGCTGTTGCTAAGCTTGGTCCAGATGCTCAAAAGCTTATGGACGGCATTATTGGTAGTATACAGCCGAAAAAACTTGGCACGCAAGAAGTATTCGTGATTACTGGGCATGACTCGTATGGTGACTCCCGCGTAGTTGGGTGCATCGACATGTACGAACTGGGCGATGATGGAACACCGGGTTCTGGTTACGGTGAGGCTGCATATAACAAGTGGCAAGAATATGATGATGCCTTTAGATTGTATCACAAACTATTGCCAAAAGACAATATTGTTTATGAAGAGGAGTATGGATAATGAAAACACGATTAGGATTCGTAAGTAATAGTTCAAGTAGTAGCTTTGTTGTTGCGTTTGATAAAACGCCAGAGAGCGTTATAGAAATGCAGCAACTACTGTTTGATGCCAACCAAACTATGTTTAGTGACCTATGGAGTGACGATGGTTGGCCGGTTGCAGAGGTTGCCCAAGAAATTTTGAGGCAAATTGAGAGAAAATCTGCACTAACTACGGATGACGTAGTTGAGATTGTTCGCAGCGGGTACATTCCAACTATCTATGCGCAGGTTGATAAGCAATTTCCGTGTCGTTATCAACCAAACCAAAGTAGAGAAGAAATCGAGGAAGAGTACGCTGCTAGAGATAAGTTGAACGACGAACTATCATACGAGTTTGCTACCGATTGGTTGCTACAAGATGATGTTCGTGGCAAGACTGTGTTTGAGATTTATCTGAGCGACGACAGTCCGTTGGGTTGTGCTATGGAGCATGGTGATTTATTTAAGCGCCTGCCCCATATTCATGTTTCACATCACTAAGAAAGATTGGAGACGAGTTATGTTGGTTAAGTACACGAGAGACAAAAACGGCCACAGGAACGGCGTTGTTGTTGCTGTGGACCATGGAGTTGTCGGATGGAGCAAGTGCAACAAGAAAGACAAGTTCAATAAAGAGCTTGGTTTGCGCATTGCCGAAGGCCGAGCTATGGTTGGCAGTACCGTTGGTCCTCCGCGTGAGATTGCGGCAGACCTTGAACATATGCGAAAGCGTTCACAAAAATATTATGGGATACAACTATGAAATATAGAAATGGATTCGTGAGCAATAGCTCAAGTAGTAGCTTTATCTGTGACATTACTGGTCGTGATTGTAGCGGCTGGTACATGGGCATTCGTGAGGCCGGTATGTACGAGTGTGAACGTGGTCATACGATGGATGAAGACTTCGTGAAGCCAGAGCTTGAGAAAGCGGCTGAAAAAGGTTATGAGTGGTTCCTTGCTCAACTGAACGAGGACGACCAAACGTATTGTAAGGAAACAATTGACAGCGAGTTGGACGGCAACGTACCAACTACTCCAGAAGAGATGATGGACCTATTCGACACTCTAGAATATGCGATGGAATTTGCTTATCAGCTACCATCCATATTCTGCCCCGTATGTCAACTAGAACATGTTGTTCGCACAGATGCTATCAAGTATTTTCTCAAGTGCAATAACATGACCCTGAGAGAGTTGTGCGACGAGATTAAGGGTAAGTTTGGGGAAAATCCTAACGGATTTTTCGAGTTTATTTCTGATGTAAGTTTGAACAAGGAGTAAGAAATGATTGGATTGGCGATTGCGTTGATTTGTGGAGCCTGGTCGTTGGTAGTAAATAATGCTACAGTGGCGGCTGCTGTCGTTGGTACGTTGCCGTTCTTGTGGTGGTGGCATGTCGGGTGGGCATGTGTTGCGGCTCTAGTGATTGGACTCGTATTCCTTGTGAGTACCGGCTGTTTGTTCGCTAAAGACTCAGCCTTGAAAGCTGGTGGTCTAGCTGGAATGTTTATAGCGTCTCCACTCATTGCTATAATGACTGCAATTAGCTCAGCCCTATTCCTGGGTGGTGTGTATTGCGCTGACGTGGCTACTCGCTGCGCGGACACCGGAGCGGCACTTCCCACCGAAGAGTGGAACATGCCAGTATTTATCTGTGGTTGTATCATGTATGGATTGGCGTGTCTGAGACAACTGAGTACGAAAATTTCCGCGAGTTCGTCAAGTAGCTCTTGACATTCTAAAGTCCCGTGGTATAATTGACGATATGAGCAGTGGCGTAGTGGTGTAAATGGTAACACGGTCTTCCGAAAGGAAGGCAAATTTGGGTTCGACCCCCAGCTACGTCCTGCTTTTTTACTTAGCTCAAATTTTTGTTGAGGATTATTCATGACACAGAAAGCATTTGTACAGCGTGAAGGCGGAGATTTTGAACGCAAGCAATTTACCATTGCTCGTACCGCAGAGGCATTCCGCATCTTGTCTGACGGACTCTACAGCAACAAAATTAAGGCCATCGTGCGTGAGCTAAGCACAAATGCCGAAGATTCTCATATTAAGGCAGGCAACACCGACGTGTTTGAAGTGCATCTGCCATCTTACGACGAGCCGTGGTTCCTAGTGCGTGACTTTGGTACTGGGCTATCGCATGAAGATGTGATGGAATTGTACAGCACGTACTTTGGAACAAACAAGGCTGGCGATTTGGATACGACTGGTTCGTTGGGTCTCGGCTCAAAGTCCCCCTTGTCCAAGCAGCGTAGCTTCACGGTTATCTCCAGGTTTCAGGGTGTGGAGAACCATTATATTGTCGCTCTGAATGAGGACCGAATTCCAGAGGTCAACTATCTTCCAGAGCAGACCACCGAAACAGACAAGCCCAACGGCATGGAAATTCAAGTTGCCGTCGCTACCGGTGACATTTATGACTACATTCACGAAGCAGCTAATGTGTACTACCACTTTAAGGAAGACAGACGGCCTCGCATTCTTAATGGTAAGCGCTATGTGTTAGAACAGCGTGAAATCCTTATTGAGGGTAAGGGGTGGCGCGTGTACAAGGGTTCTGGTTCCCCCAAGGCAATCCAAGCCAACGTAGCATATCCTATTTCCACTAGCCAGATTAAAAACCTTGGTGTTCACGCAGAGTCAGTTCTCTCATGTTGGATTGAAATTGACTTTGATAACGGTTCGTTGAACTATACACCAAGTCGTGAGCATCTTACATATGACAAGCGCACATGTGGTAATCTAGTGTTGCGCATCGAAGACATTGTGAAGGAAGTCAATCAGACGATTGAACAGCGCTTCACAAAGTGTAAAACCTTGTGGGAGGCTCGTGTTCTGGCATGGACAATGTTCTGGAGCAATAATGCTGACTTGCGCCATTTGTCTAAGCTGGCTGATACTGGTCAAATCATGTGGCAGAAGCAAAAGATTGCTGGTCAACAACTGTCGTTTCACAAGATTGAGGGAGTCGAAGGCTGGGCATTCACACGTAAGAATGTGACAAGGGGCTGGAACAACGACGTGGTTGGAGACCGTGTTTCTCGCGTGGAGCGTAAAGAGTTCACGCCGCGTGAAAATGTTATGTGGTGCGAAATTGACATGCCTCGCGGCAACTATATTAGGTGTCAGGAATATGCAAGAGAGCATGGTTGTGTCATCTACTTGGTAAACTTTGAGACCAAGGCTGCACGTAAAGCGTTCTGTGAAAAGATGGGATTGGCCGGTGACGAATTCACGCTGACCTCAGACCTCCCCAAACCTGAACGTGCTGCCTCCACAAGGACTATTCATAGACAAACCTCACAAGTGTATCAACACAATGGACGCACTAGCGCTCGACGCCTATATGACTTCTGGGATGCCACGGAGGTAGACCTGGATGATGGTGGTGTGTATGTTGAAATGAATAGGAATAAGGTGGTTGGGACACGAGGTGTAACCGAAAGTCCCGCTGTTGTTGGTCAGTTGATAAACAGATTGGCGAATGTTGGCCATGAAGTCACTGTAATTGGCGTTAGACCGCAGGTTGCTAAGAAGTTCAGAACTTCCGACAACTGGGTTGACATTTTCACGTATGCTAGGCGCTTTGTAAAAATAGCTATTGGTAAGAACAACTTGGCTCAGCAGATTATCAATGCTGAAACATACCAGAAGACCAATAGAATTGGAGTGTGGCAATCTCTGTGTAATCATAGAGATAGGTTCAATAATCTAAACGCCGAAGGCTCTATGTCTAGGCTTCTGGACAATGTCACGTATATGAGGTCGAGCACCAAAGATTGTCCATTGTATGAGTCATGGAGAATGTTGGCTGATATTTGCAGTGTTTCAATTGATGCGCAACCAGAGCGTGATATTGATGCATCGGTTGATGAACTATACGGAACATTCCCGGTTATGCAACAACTGATAAGTCTTCGATGTGCCAACAGGTTCCAGATTCGCAATTTTGTGCCAGAGGATGTTGACCAACTTGACCACTATATTTCTTTGGTCGAAGGGGCTTGACTTCCAGCGGTTTTGTGTTATAATCAATGTAGGGCCAACGATAGCCGCCCTTTCCCCGTTTTTTAATCAGGAGCGAGCAAATGCAAATTCACACGATTAAGTCTGGCGACGGCACCATCTGCATGGTTATCGACGGTCGCCATTATACGGTAGCCGTGAGCAATCCGTCTTACCAAGAGATTCGTGAGGTTATTGATACTAAACCAATGGATGAGCCTAAGCTTCTCCTGCTCATGAACATTACCGAGCGCATCTCAAGTCTGTGTGAAGGTAAAGTCCGTGTTGACTTAGATGAAGGCAAAGTCTGGTACAACGACACGGAATTTAAGGACGATGCGTTTTGCGAGCGCATCCTACGTCTTATGTCTGAGGGACAGGATGTACAGTACCTCGTCAACTTCCTGAATCGCTTGGGTCAGAATCCCGAGTCCCGTGCGATTATGGAGACGTTCAAGTTCCTCCAGCATGAGGGATTGCCCATCACCCCAGATGGTTGCTTCCTTGCTTACAAAGGCGTTCGCAACGACTACTACGATAAGTGGACCGGCAAGATTCTCAATAGGCCAGATGGTCGTCGTATTGAGGAAGACCGTGAGCTTATGTGTAGTGACCCCAACCAAGCGTGCGCTAAGGGTCTACACTGTGGCTCCATCAAGTACGGACGTGAGTGGGGTAGTGGTGGACACTGCATCTTGGTCAAGGTTGACCCAAAGGATGTAGTCTGTGTTCCAAATCATGACTGTAGAAAAATGCGCGTGTGTGGTTACTGGGTGATTAGAGACTTTGATTCGGCTCTTGAGGATGGCAACGTGCTCCAGGGTGAAGTCTATGATTCTACTGGTCAGCGTGTAGCCGGTGCGGTGTTCACGAGTCTTGAGGAACGTGGTCAGTTTGACAATGACGTTGGTTCTCACTGGGACGAGGAAGAGGGTCGCACGTACACTGAGGGGCTTACAGAGGTCGATGAAGACTTTGAAGTCTGTGACGGATGCGGTGAGTTCGTTGATGAATGTGTGTGTGACTACGACGACTACTACGATGACTACATAGAAGATAATTACTGCCCTGATTGTGGCGAGTATTACTGTGTTTGTGACGATGACAACGAAGTCTGTCCTCATTGTGACGAAGTTTACTGTATCTGTGGCCTATAAACGCAGAAGGTGACATAGTGCAATACCGCCATTGCTCATTTGAAAAAGACAACACAAAGCGTGTCGGCTTCATTCCTCATAAGTTTGCAGTAGTCGGATGGACACTGCGCATCAGGGAAGAGGATGGAACGTGGAGTGAAGGTTGGGTGGTCACGCGGGCTGGTCCCATCATGAAAGATGTGCCAGATTACCATAAGGTTATTCGACAACATAGAAGGAGGACGGGAGATAGTCTCCCGAAACAACATGGCAATAGTAGAAGAAAATGATGTTTGTCCCAAGTGTGGTGAATACGAGTATGACTGTAGGTGTGTTCCACAATCCACAGACAAGCCATGCGCTTATACTGTTATCGCATCCGGCTACGAGGATACCGTATCTGACCGCGTAACCAATCACCTAGAGGAAGGCTGGGAGTTATACGGACACTTACGGGTTATTCAGCGACCAAAAGCGCTTCAAATTGTAAAGTTCGCGGGCGTCGTCTCAGAGCGCAAACAGTTCGACTCAATGATGCACCAGGACACGAATTAGCGCTGTGTCAGTATTGTCGTGTTGACCTAAAAAACGCTTTGAAAGATTTTATACGTCAGTTTTGTGCTTCTGACACTAATTGGCACCACCTAATGAATTCTTCTTGTGTGTAGTCCCACTTCATCTCATTGATACGTTTATGTACCCACTGAACATTATCAGGAGAATATCCATAACAAGAATCAATACGGTCTAAAGACGCAGTTTTATCAACGAGTGAAATTGGTTGTTTACTTATAGCGCATAATTGTTTTTGTTGTTGAAAAAGACACCACGCTTCTTCAATAGTAATAGTAAAACACAGGTCTCTTCTAAGTGCATCGCTTTTTAGAGATGAAAAATAACGAGATGATAGTTCTCCACAACCTTTCCAATTTGCGCTTTGTGTGCCGGTTGGGTGCCATGCACACCCACATGATTTTACGCCATCACGAGTAAAACGCCCAGCACGCAACTGTACTATATTACCACAATCACACTTACATAAATAGCCACCAGTTTCATAGCCAACAACAAGTAGTTTACCATATTTGTTGCCGATTAGATTTTTAGTTGGTTGATACGTTTTGGTATTTATTCTACCAGCACGACTAGATGTTCTAGTGGATATGTTGTATTTTTTAAGTAGTTTCAAAATCTTAGTGTGCGAGACACCAAATTGTTTGCCAATGTTTCTCGTGGAAAGTTGTTGGTCAACGTACAGGGCATATAAAACCTCCTTGGTGATTTGCATTATATTTTCTCCGTTTAATGTGTTCCGCTGTTGTAACAATATATTATACACCAAAAGTATTCATTTGTGAGGTTTGTGGTGCCAAGAGGTCAAAAAACTTGTAATTCGTGTGGTACTGCCACCGGCCCAAGAGCATGGGCATGTCCAAAGTGTGGGGTTGGTTTTGTTATACGTGGTGAAAAAAAGCCAGATATGGACCCGTCTGACGTACCAGCCAAAACATCCAGGTTGAGTGAAAAGAGAGACGCACTAAAAAAGCGCCTATGGAACTTGGTTGAAGTCTACGATGGTAAGGACGAGAAGTTAGCAAGAGAGAAGTATGACATGACGGGCCAAACTTGGCAGTCTAAGTGTGGCAGCTACCGTGTGCGTGAACAGTACACATATATGGGAGTTGACATGAAGGAACACTTCTCTAAGTGTGTTTATTTGCTCAAATGGAACGGAGATATGTGGGAAGTAGTCAGGCCCAAGGGTGTTTTCCGTAGTCCGTTGGCTGCATTACGTAGAATGGTTACAGACCAAAATGGCAAAAAGCCCAAGGCAACCACTAAGAAGGAAAAGTTAGCCATTCATACAAGTAGAAGAATGAACAGAAAGGCTATGTTCCGATGACTATGGTGATTTTATTGATGTTGGGTGTGGTGGGTTGGATTTCTGCTGGCCACACGCTGACCGAGCAGAAATATAAAGACCGTTGTAATGTTACAATGGGTCATCACTATCAGAGGGATTTCATTTTTCACGATATTATGGGGATATAACATGTTACAAATACTTAAAGAATTACTCGTAGGATTTATCATATTAGTTGCGTTTATGGTGGTCAGCACGTTGCTTGCGGCTGTCTGGATACATTTCACGTACACTTGTATGGTTATTCTGGCAACAGCGGGAATATTGAGTTCCTCCTGGATAATAGGAGCAATTTATTTTGCCAGATTGTGACTTGACAAATCTCAGTCGTGGTGTATAATAGACTAACGGAAACTTTTGTCGTGAATTTTTGTTACGAATATGAGGAGAAATAAGATGACGAATAAGAATCTTTTTCGCAGTCGTGGTGTGCAAAAGCGCACCCCTAAGACTAACGCTGTAAACAACGCTGGTGGAAAGGCTTACGACCTTGGAAGCAAGGCCGCTTTGGCTCAATTTGCCGTGACCGGCACGTTCCATGACACATTCTATGTCGGAGCGTCAGACCAGCTTCAAAAAGTCGAGCAATTGGCACAACAGTGTGACTCTGAGTTCATAGCCAAATTGGCTGTGTATGCTCGTGAGCATGGTCGAATGAAGGATATGCCTGCATATTTGCTGGCTGTTCTAGCTTCACGCAAGGAAACCGACTTGGTTAAGCAAGTATTTCCTCGTATCTGTACCAATAGCAAGATGTTGCTTGCGTTTGCACGCATAGTGCGTTCTGGTGCAACTGGCCGTAGTTCTTTCGGCACAGCTATCAAGAAACTAATCCAGGACTGGATTACCAGTCTGACCGATAAAGGTCTGTACCTATCAAGCGTAGGTCACAGCGACCCATCTATGGCAGACCTAATCAAGATGGTTCATCCACGTCCACATACCGAGTCTCAGTCCAATATGTTTTCTTACTTGTTGGGTAAGGATTATGGTCTAAACCTATTGCCTCGTGACATACGGGTGTTTGAGGATTTGAAGCGTGGTAACACCACGGAAATTCCAGACATTCCATTCCGAGCATTGACGAACTGCGACCTAAACAAGGCTCAGTGGCGTCAGGTGTCTACGAACATGCCTTGGAATACGCTGCGTCAATCATTGGTGTTGTTGGGGCGTAGAGGCGTGTTTGAGGACCAAACAACCGTCAATCGTCTGGCGGCCAAGCTTGCGGACGAGGAAGCTGTCATTGCATGCAATGCGTTTCCATTTGAGCTATTGGCAACCTGGAAGGCTACGCAAGGCCAAGTTCCTGTAGAGCTTACCAATGCTATTCAAGAGGCTATGGAAATTGCCACGCGCAATGTACCTAAGCTTCCTGGTTCAACGCTAATTGCTGTTGACGTATCCGGTTCAATGTCCTTTGGACCAATCACGGGACGCAACAACAAGCCTTCTATCGTATCAACGGTTGAAGGAGCAGCGGTGATTGCGTGTTCACTATTGCGTCATAATAAGAACGCTACCATGATTGGGTTTGACACTCGTGTTCATGACATGAGCTATCTAAATCCGTTCGATAGCATTATGACTAACGTGCAAAATATGCGTTTTCCTGGTGGTGGAACTGACTGTTCACTACCGTTCCAATATTTGAACCAAGCCAGACAAAAGGTAGACAATATCATTGTGTTGTCTGACTATGAAAGCTGGGCTGGTAGTAGATATTGGGGTAGAACGGGAGCCGCAGCATGCTCGCAGTGGATGAACTACTCCGCTCGCAACAGAAACGCTAAGCTTGCGTGTGTGGACTTGCAACCACAAGATACTACGCAAGTGCCCGACCAACCCGGTCGAGTTATCAATATCGGTGGATGGAACGACCCAATGTTTAGAGTATTGGACGAGTTCTTCAACCGAGACCCAAATGTTAACTTCGTGTCGCTTATCGAAGACAACATAGTTTTAGAGTCTGAGTTAGGTTAATAAGAGGGCATGTTCTGCTCTTATTAGTCTAGGACAAAAGCAGATGCGACAAAGCATACATGTATGACGATGTTTTGTTTTTTCCGGTACGGTCGCCCGTCTGGAACGTTCAGTCAACAAATGAGTATGTCGCTGCAACGACGCTTTGTATTTTAGCTGCTTAATATGCAAGGATGGCACAGGGCCATCTACAGAACAAACAAAAAGTTTAGTTGACTGAATGCACTCGCAGAGTACGCTTGGGTATTACGAGATAAATAACGCGCGTGTCCCGTGAGGGGTTCGACTCCCCTTCTGCGATTTGAGGCATGAGGAAAATAATTAGGAAATAGTGTCGCAGTTGACTGAATTATGGTGTATAATATAACAACACCAGTAATTTTTTTTCAACAAGGAGACACAATGTATAGTCCAGGTTCACACAAAAAGATTCTAGTAGAATGCACATGTGGTATAAGTCCAAAGTGTGTTGGTTCACACGAAATGATATACAAAGATTATTACGCAAATCAACAAAGAAATGATGGCAATTACATATGCTTATATTGCTCTAGACAAGTTAAGTATTCAGGTAGAAACAATCCAAACACAAAGTATAAAGATATGAATGACAATTATTTTGCAACAGTAGATAGTGAAAAGAAAGCGTACATTCTTGGTTTTATCGCGAGTGATGGTTCTCTAACAGATGATACTGTTAGGATAAAGGTGCGCAACAAAGACTTTGACATCATTGCAAAAATTCGAGATGCAATTTGTCCCAGCGGAGTTATCAAGCACAAAAACGAAGATGTATATATAGTCTTTTCATCTACTAAGCTATGTAGTGACGCTTGTATTTTACTAGGAATTGAGCAAGGCAAGAAATCACACACTATTGGCCAACCACAAATTCCAGAAGAATTTTATTGCGCTTTCATTAGAGGGTTTTTTGATGGTGATGGAAGCATCACAGACACAATGCAGAATAAGAAGAATTACTTACAAGCAACCATAACAACTAGTTCTGTTGTACTTAGAGATTGGATTCAAGATACAATTGGGATTCCTGGATATTGCGAAGATGACACACTGGAGTGGTCGTGTAATAACGCTCTAGATTTCTTGGGTAAAATCTATGAAGGTGCATCTATTTACATGGACAGAAAACACGACCTGTATCGCATGTGGTGTGAATATGTTCCTGGTTTAAGTGGTCGTGGTTCGTCTGCTCAACTTGGAAACATTAAGGTCATTAGAACCAGAAAAGACGCCGTGTTGCCATCCAAAGCTCGTGTGTCTGATTCTGGATATGACCTTACCATTATAGAAAAGATTAAGCAAGTGGGAGATGTAGAGTTTTTCACCACCGGCATTAAGATTTGTCCAGAGATGGGTTGGTACACAACTATAGTTCCGCGTAGTTCTATATCAAAAACTGGTTACATGCTAGCAAATTGCGTGGGAATTATAGACCGTACCTATTTGGGGGAAGTCATTATTGCACTCCGTAAGGTAGATAAAGAAGCTAAAGATATTGCTCTACCGTGTCGTATTGCGCAATTTATTCCGTCCCCAATTGTTCATATGCAAATAGAAGAAGTGCAAGAAGAAGATGTTGACAGAACTCAACGAGGCAGTGGCGGTTTTGGTTCAACAGACAAGTCATAAAGTAAGACGAGGAGCTTAACATGCCTAATAGACTATGGGGAATGCGTTGTTATTTGATTGGCGCAATGGACCGCGTACCAGACAACGGTGTGGGTTGGAGACGACGCATTACGCCATTTCTACGAAATCTCGGTGTGGTGGTATTGGACCCGACCAACAAACCAATCGACATTGGTGTTGAAGATGTTGAGAATCGTGATTATCGCAATCGCTTAAAAGGTCTCGGGTGTTATGACCAACTCGCAGATGAAGTTAAAGAGCTACGCTCTGTAGACCTACGTATGGTTGATATGTCTGACGTGTTGATTGTAAATATAGATAGTGACGTTCATGCCTGCGGTACGTATGAAGAACTGTTTTGGGGCAATCGTCTCAAGAATCCGATTCTTATTCATTGTGAGCAAGGAAAGGCTGGTGTGCCTGACTGGATGTTCGGCACTATACCACACGAGCATATATTCTCCACATGGGTAGATATGTGTAGGTACATGTGGCATGTGCATACGTCTTTTGACGTAGAAACCTACAATCGCTGGATGTTCTTCAATTATGAAGCAATGATGCCGGTTGTTACGCCTGAGCAATCCAGGAAGTTTGAAGCAATCGATTGGAATAACTGGGGAAGGAAGTTGGATGTATAAATCACAATGTGTGGAGCAAAGAATTTCAGACGCCCTAATCAAAATCCTAGACTTAAATGACGCAGAAGTTTATCAACAATCACCAGATGCGGTGTTGCGTCAACACTGGAATCACTTGATTGAAGAAGTCGGGGAAATTGCACTGTGTTTTCGTGGTCGAAATGACGAACCAATTTCCAACGAAGCAGTTGATGTAGCTATCTGTGCTCTGGCAATCGCTTTGCTGTGTAATGACGGTAATGTTGGAGAACTTTGCGACGTTTTGGAACTTAAACTAGAAAAGTGGAAAAACAATTTGGAGAAATGACATGACTTTGTTTGCAATTGGTATGCCTGGGCCGATGGAATTGATTATCATTGGCATTATTGGAGTTCTACTGTTTGGGTCGCAACTTCCCAAAATAGCCAGGTCAATGGGTCAAGCCATCCCGTCATTCAGAAAGGGTATGGCCGAAGTTGAGAATGAAGTTAAAGACCTGGAAAGCAGCCTGACACTGGATAGTAAATAAGTCTGCGGTGTATAATACTGTGGGTATCCGTATTCACAGTTTTTCCGTAAGGTGACACAATGAGATTTATCTTAGCTTTCTTTATCATATTGTTTAGTGCAACTTCCACATATGCAGCAGATGTGTATGCAGATGGCACAGTTGTTGTGTGGGAAAACGGGTCAAACTTAGGCCCAGTACAAAGACATACTGGTAGTAATAAAACACACGCTGGTATTGTTTTGTATGAGGGAAAACAGGCGTGGGTATATGAGGCATCTAGACCTAATGTTCACAGATATACTATTGAGCAGTATATTAAGCGCATAGAAGATGCTCATAAAACCCTACCGAACCTTGGTGTGTATTTTTTACAGCCTGAAAAACCATACACGGCTAATCAACTACATAAGATGAAGCAATATGCGAACTCGCAGATTGGTAGGCCGTTTGGCATACAAAGTTACATGCTTGGGAGACCCATGCAAACTGTACACTGTTGCGAGTACGTAGGACATATATTGGAACAAAGTGGTCGATTTAAGGCGCTTGGTCCAAGGGAAACACCAAAGACTATTTTTGACAAGGCATCGAAATTATGAGCGATAGCAAATCGGATATATATTTTCGAGAGGAACAAAAAAGGGAAGGTTCGTTATTTCCAGCGATGGACAAGAAACTGTATCATTATGAATATCCAATGCCATCTGTTGTGGTTGATATTGTAGTGACTGCCCAAAAAGGCAATTTGCTACTATTGGTTGAGCGCAAAAAAGACCCATGGAAAGGCTGTTTGGCGCTTCCTGGTGGATTTATGGAAATCGCTGAGACAACCACACAAGCCGCTATACGTGAACTCAAAGAAGAAACTGGCATTTCAACAAGCGCCCCGTCTTTCATCGGTTTGTTTGATGAACCAAATAGAGACCCTCGCGGTCGCATAATTTCTGCTGTTTTCCATGTTGACTGTGGAGACTTAACACCAGATGTACATGGTATGGATGATGTTAAAAATGCGCAATGGATATCTGAATCTGACTATCAAGCTATTCTGAAATGTGGTGCCAGAGAAGGAGAGCGTTGTCTTGCGGCTGACCATGAGCAAATTATCGAACATACAATCTCTTGGAAACAAAGCGGTGATTAGACAATGGGTCAATAGAGTCTATTTAGGGTCAATAAATTCTACTTTTGGTGTATAATACTACTGAAAGGAGAATTTTATGTCTAAAATATATCTAAATACAACATTTGGCCGTCTCACAGTAGTTGCATTGTTGTCAAACAGGAGATGTAGGTGCATATGTGAGTGTGGCAATACAACAACTCCATATCTACAAGATGTGGTACGTGGCAATACCAAATCTTGTGGTTGTTTAAGGAAAGAAAAAACGTCTAAAAAATTCCGCAAAGATTTAACGGGGCAAATCTTTCATAGATTAACCGTCGTAGAATTTGCAGACAACGTCAAGGGGTATGTTAGGTGGAAGTGTAAATGCGAATGTGGTAAATATACTATAGTACGTGGCTCTAAGCTTATTTCTGGACATACAAAGTCGTGTGGGTGTTATAGTAGAGAAAAAGCCCAACAAACAAAAAGAACTGGCCATGGGGACATTACCGGACAATACTGGGCAACTTTGCAAAATGGAGCGCGCACAAGAAATCTTGTGTTTAATGTTAGTATTGAAGATGTTTGGAATTTATTCTTAAAGCAAAATCGAAAATGCGCCCTGAGTGGATTAGAGCTGTGTTTTGCCAAATACGACAGGGCAATAAAAGGAAGTCAACAAACTGCATCACTTGATAGGATAGATAGCAACATTGGCTATGTGATAGATAACTTGCAGTGGATTCATAAAAAATTAAATGTAATGAAAATGTCATTACCAAATCAAGAATTTATTGATTGGTGTCATTTAATAAGTCAATTCAATAGAGGTGATTACAGTGATAACAATTAACCAAGCCGCATATCGAGTTGGTAATTCAGCATCAAAACAAAAAGACGAAGAGGTTTTTGTATCAACTGCGATGATACCAATTATTTGTTCGGTTCTTTCCACAATTTTTTCTGGCATTCGCATGTGGTGTGAATGGAGAAACAACCAAAAGATTGATGGGCAAACTATCAAGGAAACATGCGCTCGTCGCCCATATCGTATTCGTCGCCAGATACATCGAGTTGTGAGAGAAAAACTTGGTGAAATCAAATATCGTAAGCACGGAAGTGAGCTTGTTAATGCGATTCTGAACGCTGGGACACATGCCTCTCCTGCTGAACTTGAACATGTGATTAACCAATATGATTATGTCAATAGGTGGGGTGAAAGAGAACAGGAGCTTTGATATGCAAGTTGACCAAACAACTGTACACACAATTACTTTGAAGTTTAATGATTCAGAACTGAGAACTTTCAGACGTATGTTGGAAAACCCCATGTTGTCTGGTGGTGGATATGTGAACGATATTGGACAACAAATAGACCCAACCGAGTGTGATTCAGATGCAAAATTTCGTCGCGCTCTACTAGATGTTGTAAAACTTTAATGGGCCGGTAATGGTATCGATAGGCAAGAGGAGTATTAAACTGCGTGTAGTGGTTGACCGAAGGGCCACTTAAAAAATCGGTTAAAAACCTTAAATGCAAACGATAACAATGTTGTATTTGACGCTGAAATGGGTTGGAACGAAGCTAAGAACCCCACTCACGATAGCTGGGACAAGGCAAAGACTCCCCAAAGACAATATCAATTTGTCTAAGCGTAAAGCTTAATCTTGTGCTTTAACAAGAGCGCCTTATATTTTGAACAAGCTTTGTTTGTTGTGCAAATTAACAACAAAATACACACGTAGATGTTTCTTATAAAACTTGTGCTACACGCGAGTTCGATTCTCGCCCGGTCCACTCAAAAATAAAACTGCCCAAAACCTGGACACGCAACGGTGTTTGTGTGTATAATATAGTAGGGTAGCAATTCAAATTTAACAGGAGATTCACATGAGAAAATGGCTTATCGTAACAATAGCGGCTATCGCTATGATGTTTTGCGCTACCAATGTGGATGCACGTCCGCTATCTTTGAACGAGATTTCGCAGGCTGTGTGTCGCGTAAAGGCTGGCACAACAATGAAAAGCGCTGGTACAGGCACATGTATTGGCGAAACACCAGATGGTAGTGCTTACTATGTGCTAACCAACGCACATGTTGTAGATAATCACAAAACTGCCAAACTTGAGTTCTTCAAAGGTGGATACATCAGTAAGCAACTGACAGCTAATGTTGAGTGGCGCGCTTATCAAAGAGGTAGTGATGTAGATTTTGCCATTTTGACGGTTACTAAGGCTCAATTTGGTGAGCATCCTCCTCGTATTATTCCATTGGCTCCAGAGGGTTATCGACCAACAACTGGCCACTATATTGCAGCCGCAGGTTGTCCTAGCGCACGTTGGGTGCAAAGCTGGGAAGGTCACATTACAATGGACAGAAGTTCACGTATTTTGTTTGCTCCCGCTCCCGTAGGTGGACAAAGTGGTAGTGGCATTACTGTTCTTGTTCAAGGTAAGGACGGCGAATGGTATACAAGAGTTGGTGCAGTTCTTACATGGCGCATTGGTGAAAACTCCAACGTTCAAGGTGGAGCAATTCCAGTATCAACGTTGTACAATGTGATGCGTGGAACACATGCTGCTTATGAAGTTCCTGTAAGTTATACAGAAGTTGCAGCTAAGTATGCGTTGGGTAGTGATGGTAAACACTATCGTATATACTTGGACTCCAGTGGTAATAAAACAGTTAGAATGGACAATCCAAATGTGAATATTATATCATGGCGTGGATGTGGTAGACCAAACTGCCCGGCCGGTTGTGGTAGTAGCGGTAGTCCTAGCTGGGGTAGTAATCCTTGGGGTGCTCCTCATCCTAATCCAAGTCCTGATTGGCGTAGACCAAGTCCGACACCTACTCCAACACCAACACCGGGCAATCCTTATGGTGTAAATCCACCCAGCATTGGTGCTCCGTGGCCCGGCACAACCGAAAAACCCAAAGAAGAACCAAAACAGGAGCCGGAAGTCGTTCCTCAAGTTCCAGTTGAACCTGAAAAGCCTGAAATTCCAGAAGTGCCTGAAAACCCACTTCCACCGCTAAGCCAAGAACTTGACGAATTGGGTCAAAAGTATAACAAGCTAGCGCAGGAGAAGAAGGCTATCCAAGATAAGCTGGATGCACTGGAAGCTGATATTCTAGCACAAGCTACTAAAGACCAAGATGCTGAACGTCAGAGACTTGAAGAAGAACGAGAAGCAGCTTTGGCTGCAAAGGCTAAGGCCGAAGCAGAAGCCGCTGCTGCTGCCGCAGCCGAAGAAGCCGCTAAAGCTAAGGCCGCCGCAGAAGCAGAGGAAGAAGTTGCAGAAGAAACTCCACCGCCGACATTTATTGGTCGTGTCAAAGAAAAGATTAACGGTTTCTTTGGTGGTGTTCTAATGGCTTCCGGTATTGGTATAGTAGTTCTTATATGGAATAAGTTTTTGAGAAAGAAACTAATACAAAAGATTGACAACATTCAAGACTTTATTCAAGCTCGCCTAGAGAAGAAATGGGGCAAAGCACTCGCCGCAGAAGCACGCGATGCAATGGAAGGCGCAGAAGACGCTCTGTTGGGCGTAGCCGATGACTTCCTAGAAGACCTACAGGCACGCAAGCAAGTTGCCAAGTCCAATATCAAGGGTAAAATTGCATCACGTATAACCAACGGTAGTGCTGCCATGAAAAAGGTAAGCACGAAGCAGGTCATAGCTGCCGTCGAAGAAGCGGCTAATGAAGTTGGTGATGATGGTGTGACAACAGAAGTACCAAAAAAAGTAGAAGAAATCCTCAAGAAGGTTTCTGAGGACAAAAGCAAAGCCGTTTAATGTAGTACACTCATGAATCGATTGCTACACGACCTGGACGGCTTTTGGAGAAATCTGAAAGCCGTCCTTTTTTTTGGGTTGACAGTTGGACTTTCTGGTGTATAATAGAGTCAGACAGCGAATGCATGAGCGCTTACATGCTAAAGAATGAAACGGCGCTTAAAACTTCGTCGCTGTGTTTTGTGGTGGGGCCGCACGGGTAGTGGCGCTTGGCTGTTAACCAAGTTATTACAGGTTCGAGTCCTGTCACCACAGCTTGCAGAATATTTTCAAAAGGATTAAAGGAAGGGACAAGAAATGTCGAATAAGAATGAAGAGAAACTCAAGCTTTTGCGACTTGTTAGCGGTGCGACGGTTTTGGCGATGGCGAAGTATGACAACAAAAATGGGAAAAGTGGACGAATGGTTTCCATCCCAATGGAAGTCATGCCAACGCGAGGAACTCAACCCGGTGAAATTCGCATAAATCTTATGGAGTTTGTTCTTGGCGCTGTTACTGACGAACCAATGTTTATGGCAGAAGAACACATTATTTGTGCCGCCGTTCCCAACGAAGACATGGCGAAACTGTATGAACAAACTGTAAACCCAAGTGCGATTGAGTTGCCACCAGAAGCAGAGAGTTTGATTTTGCCTCCTTCGGCAGTATGACGCAGGGTTCGCTATTGGTAAGCGTGGCCAGCCTTTCAAGCTGGTGGCCGAAAGCCGTGCGGGTTCGATTCCCGTCTGCGTTACTTTCAAGGTTAAAGTTTGCTTGAAATCCTCTCGGTGGTGTATAATACTACGGAAAGGAGTTTTTGCAATATGAAAAAGAAAAAATGTAATACTTGTGGTAAAACTAAAAGTGCATCTTGTTTCAGCAAGAAATCCAAAAACAAAGATGGCTTACAAACAAAATGTAAAGAATGCCAAAATAAATATCATAAAGAGCACTACGCAAAAAACAGAGATTCGTACATAAAAAAGGCTAGGTTGCGAGAACAAGAGTTGCGTTTGTGGTTTTTTGAGTACAAGACAAAACTCAAGTGTTCACGATGTGGAGAATCGCACCCGGCGTGTTTGCAGTTTCACCACAAAGACCCGTCAGAAAAAGACGAAAATATCTCCACGCTAGTAACTTGCTCTCACAAAAGCAAGGCTGCTATTTTGAAAGAAATATCAAAATGTATAGTTTTGTGCGCTAACTGTCACGCAAAAGAACATTTTGATGAAACTAAATAAACATGGTGTATGAGTCGAATACTGGTTAGTCGAGCCTGACTGTGAATCAGGAGGTCTACAGGGCCGTGCGGGTTCAATTCCCGTCGTACACCCCTTGAGGTTCCGTGTAGTGGGGGCGCTAATGAGCATGTACACCCTCCGCAAGCGGTCGAGCAGTACGGCACGATGGTGAGCGCGATGTAGCTATCGTGGGTGGTGCTGATAAGGTCAAAGCGACTCATAATCGTGGCGAGCCTCAAACCTACACAATTTGCGAATGCAGTGATACTTACATGTTGTCCAATTAACGCTAGTCGGTTCGATTCCGTCTTGAAGGGGTGGTCCCCTTTGTATCGCACAACTTGTCGCAGTTTTTACTTAAAGGACAGATAGGCGTGCATCAGGGTGGGAACTGGTCTGGTCTCCAAAACCAGTGCGTAAGCTAGGGGGTTCGATTCCTCACACGTCTGCTTTAGAAAGAAGTGTTATGTCAGGATATACAAAGACAAAAAGTGGTTTGGTGATTCCTAAAACAAAGCGTGAAGATTATCCACATTTTAAGACACGCATATTTTACTGTTATTATCAAGCAGATGTGGACAAGTTCAAAGAGTTAGTTGAGAGCACCGATGGTTATTGGTGTGGTGCAATGGAAATTCCATTCCTAAACAACTGGAACGGCAAAGTTGGCACACAATTCTGTTGTATTTATCAGTGGCATGAAGAACTCAGTATGGCAGTGATGTGTTAAGTGGTCGTTTAGATTGAGATTGGCAAAAATTTTTTATGAAATTACGGACAAGGCTACGCCTGTGGTGGCACAGGTTGTGGATTAGACGAAATGAGTTTCATAGGTCGCTGGACATGGATGTTTGTTCTATGTTGGACATGAGCAAGGAAGGACAAGAGACGTATCTTGTTGACCTAGCTCGGAGAAGACGCATAGCTCACGAACGAGACATTGCTAGAGAGGACCGTAAGTATGGGTTACTGGCATCCTAACGAAGAACTAACGCCAAGGCAATTCAAGCGCCTGTGTGACAGAACAATGGGGGGCAAGCGCGGTGGACCAGAACTCATTATTCCATTTATGGCATTGGGTTTCATATTTATAATGGCGGTCATTTGTGTATTGGTGTTTTAGTCATGAGAGGTAAACAAAAGTGACGGTAAATGAACTAATTACAGAGTTGCAAGAGTTGGATGGAGACCTCCTTGTTGTTGTTTCACAAGATGAAGAAGGCAATGGCTTTAATGAGCTAGTTGACATTGGTGTAAACAACAGGTATAAAGACCGCCAAGTTGGTTTAGACCATCTCACTCCAGAATTGGAAAAACAACGATTTTGTGAAGAAGACGTGATGGAAGATGGTGTACCCTGCATCGTATTATGGCCGTGATGACACAAATTGTGTTTTTACAAATGAGTTTTTGGAAAGTTGTGTGCGTCCTCTACCAATAGGAATGAACATGGATTTTGTGCTTGGATTTGATGGTGGCAACGCCCAAGATATTGCTTGTTATGGATTCGTGATTTACCAAGTTTATGGTGACGAGACCTGGATAACCGGCAGTGGTTATGGCAAGTGTCACGACGAGTTGCAAACAAATAATGTGGCAGAATGGTCTGCGCTGATGTACGGACTCATGAATGTTCTTCCTCAGATTGTGACTGTAAAACGAACAAATACTGTTGGAAAGCTACTATTGCACGGTGATAGCCAATTGGTGTTGCGCCAACTAACGGGTGAATATGGCATTACAAAACCTCATTTGCGGTATTACTATGATAAGTGTCGAGCCATAGTTGAGAGAATTGAGCAAGAAGGGGTTGAGGTCATTACCAACTGGGAAAAACGCGAACATAACGGTGGTCCCGACAAATTGACACATAGGGCTCGCTCGGATTATAACGGGCCGCAATGGTAGGGCAAACAACTTTCCTGCTTATTGCTCTTGACAATCACACGCCATGTGGTATCATACAATAAGTGGCCGTTTAACGACGAAGCGAGCAAAATTTTTTTCAAAAATCATGGAGGGTGGAGTCAGAACCTCACTAAAAACGTCCCGTCAGCTTGGCCAGAAATCAACTAAATACTGACGAAAATGAACAATGGCGTTGTTGTGGGCAGTCCACTCACAAAAAATCCCTCGGGCAGTGGAATAGTTTAACGGCAAAACACCCTCCGAAATGGCTGGGAGATATGGGTTCAAATCCCATTCCACATACGGGTCGGCTGGGCACTGGCGAGCCCCCCTGACTGTAAATCAGGTGCGTGCAGAGCGCTTGGGAGTTCAACTCTCCCCCGGCCCACTTTTGTTTGGACGATAACTAGGAATTTTGGAAAGGACAGTCGCATGTCAACTGTAACTGAGCGTTTGGAGTCGATTGGTGTTAAGGTCAAACCGTATAAGCGTGGACCCGCAGGTAAAGTGCCGTTTGCAATCACAGTAGATGGTGAATTTTTGCGCTTATGGGAAGGCGCTGCGGAAATTACAGTGAGCACTGATAAACGAAAGCGTCAAGCGGTCATTACTGTGACTGAAAAGCCTCGCACGGTTAAAACAATGGCAAGGTTGTGGTTTGGCAGTGGTTTGTCAGATATTGAAGATAGTGATTTGGAACGAGAAGTTAGAGACAGGTGGTCAATGCGCGAAATTCGTGAATCTGCACGTATTCAAGTGCCAAATTCAAGAATGACCATTCTTAATGTTGCCAAGGAAGAGTATTCAAGTCCATATCGCGTTAATGTTGACGTACAACTTAAAACACGTAAGACAACTACGTCATTTTTGGTTGGGTTTGACACTCATGCCAGCCGACCGTTCATTTCGCAGTTGAAAAAGCCTGTGAAAACCGTTCAGGAAGCACGCGCAGAGCTACTTCCCGATGGTGTAACACTAAAGGACGGACACAAGCGTCAAGGTGAGTGGTTCTTCAATCCAGTAAGTCAAAAACTGTCAAGTGAGTTAAATAGAAATATTCACAGGGCTTATCACAATAGTGTGGATGCCTCACGTTGGGGAGGTACTTCACACAGAGCTATGATATTGGAATATGGACCCAAAACTTACGCAATCGGAATGGTAACCGACCGACGCAAAGGACGACACGAGCCACTGTTCTTGGATGGATGGCACGAGGTTATTCGCAACAACGAAGTCGAAGTTGCTGAAACAAATAGTACATGGGACTAAACGCGCCTGTGATGTAATGGTAGCCTGACAGCTTGCCATGCTGTATGCGGGGGTTCGACTCCCCCCAGGCGCTCTTCCTTGCTTAGCAGAAAGAGTAATATGAAAAAGTTTAAGTTTGACGTTAGTAAATTCTTCACACTCGTTGGTGTGCTTTTGTGTTTGGCCAAGCTTAGCGGTTTGGTTCTAGTGAACGTATCCTGGTGGTGGATTACTTCACCGTTTTGGGTGCCGACACTCGTGTTCATTGGATTTATGGTGTCTCTGTTTGGTTTTTCCAGCATGGGTCTTCCTTCCGAATCTGTGTTGAGAAGCGGAGATGAATCCTACGACATGATTCCTGCTGATGAAAGTGCGACCATAGTTCGCGGAGAAGATTAAAAAGCACAGCACTATTGGTAAGTGTGCAGCGTTAAAACGCTGTTAAATGGCTTGAAGGTTTAGGCGACCACAATAGTCTGCGGGTTTACCAGCCCGTACACGGTGCGGTAGCTCAGTCTGGTAGAGCGCTTGGTTGAAGCCCAGGGCGTCGTTGGTTCAAATCCGACCCGTACCACTAGCGAATGCAGAAATGCTTACATGACAATTTTAGACGTTGTACGAGAGGGTGCAATTCCTTCGCTCGGCTCAGCCGGGTGCTTAGTGCTAGCAAAAACGGCATTTCACCCTTGTCGCTATTTTACTTACATAACACGAAAAGGAAACTTGACATGAGTTGGTTTAAGACGAAACGGGTTGAAAAACCCGAGGATAACACTACTCACGAAGTAGAAGCAGTTCAGTTAACGTATGTGCGATGGACAAGTAGACATGGTTCTTATAGCCACCATACTCGTTCAGAAATGGAAGCGTTTCCATCTGAAAAAGACGCCAACGATTTTGCTGAGTCATTGAGACAAGCACACAGGCTGTTGCGAAACACTTCTTCGGAAATACGAGTGGAAGTTACCACAAAGTGAAACATAGAATAACCCCGTGTGGAGCAGCCAGGAGTGCTCGCTACGCTGTCAACGTAGAGGCCGCCAGTTCAAATCTGGTCACGGGGGCTGTGTCGGCTCGTATCGAAAAGTACAATTGATACCTTGTGTCAAACGCATGGGCGTATTGCGCATAAACTCATGTGAACTAACCGGTTTTTGGCATAGTAAACCGACAACTTACATTTTGAGATTCAGGAAGGATACTGACACTATATAGTGCGGACATACTTTGGTCAAGTAATCAAAATATGGGGCACGTATCATGGATGTACGAATCGCTACGGCGAAAGAAATGAAAGGCGTTTTTGAATTAACCCACGATGAATATGTTAGACAAGGATATTGTCAACCTAGGCATGACAGGGTTTTACAACACTATATTCATTTGGATAACATTCCAGAGACTTTTGTTTTTGTTGCAGTAGAAAATAATAAGGTAATTGGCACAAATAGTCTAACAATAGATGGACCAAATAAATTACATGTTGATTGTGATTTTCCAAATGAAACACAAGTGATTCGCCAACAGTGTAATGCGGGCGATAAAATATTGGCATCTTCATGGAGAATTGTAACGTGTGATGCTTTGCGCAATACGATGACTACATTTTTACATCTTGTTGATATTACAATAAATACAATAGTTAGTAATGATGTGGATGTTTGTTTGTTTACATTCAACCCAAAGCATGAAAGTTTCTATAGTAAGTTGTTGGGATTGCATACTATCACCTATGGTAGTTGTCGCGCGACACAAGCTCCTTCCGTGTTAATGCAAGTCACTACCGACAAGTTAATTGACAAGTGGCAAAAAATTTGTAAACGCAGACAAATAAAGACTTGACATTTCTTACTTCTGTCGTAAAATAAAAGTGAGTGGTGGAGGCGGCGACATAGTTCGCAGCCCTGGTGTTCACTACCTTAGTGTGAATGGCGGAGCGGGTGGCTTAGGCCATCTCCCAAGTTCCTCTTCGGAGGCTTGAATGCTCAGCTTGGTCTGGGTGAGGGGGTGCTCGTTGATACTGTTAAGGCATCAAACAACAGTATCAATCCTGAATATATTGGCTTTGATGTCCTGATGTATTCAAATGAGCACAAATGGCAGGTTAGCAATCTAGTGATGCAGTTGGCTGTTAACCAACGTGAGATGGGAGCATAACCCATGCCTGCCTCTTGACGAATGCGGTGAGACGTACATGGCTGTAAACCCGTTGGTTGCAGGTTCAAGTCCTGTCTGACGTACAACGTGCGTCAGTAGCTCAATTGGCAGAGCAACGAAAATATGTCTTGCAAAACTTAGTCGTCAACTTTATGGGGGTGTGGCCTAACGGCATAGGCGCTGGTCTTAGGAACCAGTATTTGTGGGTTCGACTCCCACCGCCCCTACTTGTGAATGGCCCAAGGACTCTGAATCTGCGGGTCGGGTTGAAGCTGCTCTGGGGGACGCCCCTAGCCCAAGGTGTCGGCAGATACTAAAAGCGGTGGTAAACACACGGAGAGCTTGGTTTGCTAGTTTCTAACTTCGTTAACAAAGCAGAAACTAGAGCGCGGACATTTAGCTCAGTCTGGTTAGAGTGTCTCCGTGACATGGAGAAGGCCACTGGTTCAAATCCAGTAATGTCCACTGAAAGATGGTTAATGATTATCGTTTGAGTGTGAGGGAAGCCAACTAGGCCGTGGAACCACACGAGATAATTCAAAGCAGTATGTCTAGTTGTCCTAGCTACCATCTTTACCCTCTGTCGGCGGGGAGGCCAAAGCCGACACTCGGGCGCTTAGTACAATGGTCAGTGCGATAGACTTACATTCTATAAATGGGGGTTCGATTCCCTCAGTGCCCACTCAGAAAGGAGACAATTTCATGCAATCTATAGCCGGGTTTGTATATATAGAACAAGATGATGAAACAACTTTGAGTTGCTTAAAGTGTAGTAATCAATTTGAATTTTACAATGGACAAAACACAAAAACAACCAATGGCGTGCGCGTACCAGTGTGTCCAGCATGTAACCAAATAGGTAATTCAGAAGCTCATCCTGTAGATATAAGGAAGGCCACGCGAGGTAAATAAATGAGATTTTTCAAATGTCGTAGAGATGCAAACGTATTGGCTAGACAACTAATACATAATATGCAAAATAGACAGGAAGACTGGAGCTTAGACGTAGATAGTAAAGAGATTGTTTTCAACAAAACTATTGCTGGTATTGTATTGACTCCCAGACGCCTAAGAATTTTTGATAGAGTTCAGGTAAAACTCGCTGGTATTGACGTGTGGATTCCTCTTAGGTTGAGACTAAAAATTCGCAGAGAAGCGCGCGCGTTGTTGGCCAGGGCTTGTTTGTTTGAGGTTAAATAAAGAATGTCGGAACAACAATTTGTGCCACTATCAGAAGGCCACGTAATTCCAAGAGACCAACGTATCGTGCGTGGCTCCGTCGTTTGCAACGAACAAGGTCTCCTATATATTGCCTTGTCACGCCATCGCCGCGAGAGCGATAATACAGCTAATGCTTGGCGTGGTCTTGGTTTTAATGGAGAACAAGTGGTGTGCGACATACCAGAGTTTGTGGCTTCAAACATAAATGCGTATATAGCAGATACTTACAGGCAAAGACCAACACCAGAGCCAAAACAAATTCCCACGAAGAGTTTTGATGAGGACAATTAACATGTTAAGAGCCATCATATTTAGTTTAATTCTAGCCTTATGCTCACAGTCTTACGCCGCAGAAAAGAAGCCTGTGATACTGAAAAACTATGGCGAAGCATTGAAGATGATGCACGAGAAGAACGCGCCAGGGCTAATCGTATTCACGGCAGATTGGTGTGCTCCATGTCAGAAGTTTAAGCAAGAGACACTGTTGCCCTTACTGCCGAAGCTTAGTAAAAACTTCGTGATATATGTTGTTGACGTTGAAAAAGAACCTTGGGTTGCTGAAAACTGGCGCAAGGCCAAACGACTTGACGGCTTGCCTTCTTATCATTTGTTGGATAGGGGCGGAAAAAATGTGATTGGTAGCCAAGAAGGCTTCCGTGGCCGTGCAGCTTTTACACAGTGGGGAAATACAACGATTTCCAACTGGAATAAAAGAAATGACCCAAGGATGCATTGAAATATTCAGCGGTGTTTGTGGATGGTTCCACCCCATGGCTTTGAACCATGCGGATTAGAGTTCGACTCTCTGCGCCGCTTTTGCCGGGATTGCCGTAATGAGAAGTTGGTATCGAATCCTTGAGGCTGATGCTTAACAAGTTAAAGCTGAAAAATGAGCTAGGTTTAGTTGCAACTTAGCCGCATATCAAGGTTGGCCTAGCGTAGGTTCAAGTCCTACTCCTGGCACTGTTTGGTGCGGGGTCCGGTTGACCAGTTGACTCTTATAAGGCCGACTAGCTGGGTTCAACTCCCAGACGCACTACTTACCCAATAGGAGAATGAGGATGAAAACTAGACACGGATTCGTGAGCAATAGTAGCTCAAGCTCGTTTGTAATTGACCGTCATTACCTGTCGCGACACCAAGAGGAACTGATTCAGAATCACTTGGACGCATCTCAAGGTCTTGTGCATCCATACGATGAAGATGGTTGGTACACAGGTGATTATTCTGAGTGGAATATCTATGTTGGCATAGACGTGATTGAGGGCTTCACAACTATGGACAACTTTGATATGAAAGCTTTTCTAAGTGCGATTGGTGTACCAGAAGGAGCAATTAAGTGGGAGGATTAACCAGTACGGCTGTCATGACTAAAATGCATAGGCCAGTGCCGTTTTGGCCAGTCGTATACAACCACACATTTCGCCTGAAATACATCAAAAATGCTAAATGTGCTTGTCGAGCAATCATCCTTGCAATGACTGAGCATAATGGTATTTCAACACAAAATCATGGTGACTACTTTACATTCTCATTTGTGAGGCATCCACTGTCACGCTTGGTGTCCTCATATAAGGATAAGATTTTAACCGGGAAGCTTCAAGGTCCAAATGTCAGTACGGAGATGACCATTGATGATTGTGTTTCCTGCTTACTTAGTGGAGATATTCGGGACGAGCACTTTTGTCCACAATCCGAGATATTGCGTCTTGACGAACTGGATTTTTGTGGTACACTAGAGAATATCGAAGAAGATTGGCGCGTTCTAATGGATAAGGGGCTTCCTCCTCTGGGAATTTGGGGTCATCACAAAAGCGGCAGTGCTCCCTGGCAAGAGGTTTTGAGCAAAGAAACAGAGGCTAGGGCCAGAGAGTATTACGCGGCAGATTTTGAACTGTGGCCTGGAAGATGGAGTTGATATGAGTAGATTACAAGATGCGATAATCCAACTCAGTGCGTTTTTTACCCACTTGCCCTCGTGTAAAATTGATACTACAGATTTTTGTACGTGTGGCCTGCGTGATGCTAAGTGTGAGTTTAACGAAGCTTTGCACGAAAAAGACGTTAAGTTGGTTGAGCGCTTTTGAGAGTTGTGGGAAGGTCATAATAGTCACTATGAAGCCCATTATCGGGCGGTGGCTAAAAACAACGGAACATATCAACACCATGAAATTGCTTGATGATATTAGAAAATTTCAAGCCGGTGAGTGAGTGGCCTCCACGATTCACTCGTAATGAATTGTTCCGAGTTCGATTCTCGGCATCGGCTCTGTTTCACACATGAAGGACTAAGAAATGGGAAGAAGCCTAAGAGAGCTACTGTCAACACAAGAACAGACAATTTTCACAGAGCTTGGCTTAGAACACCTAATGGACACTAGCCTGAACGTTGCTGGTATCTACAGAGCAGGCGTAGAACACGCATTTGTGAATGAGATGACTGGCCGTGCGGTTGAAGCTCTGAGACGAGCTTACATGCAAGTATTTTTCCTAGGTCGTATCTTTAGAATGGACCCAGAATTTGAACGCCTTATTGCATATGAGGAATAACGTGCCATTTATACCAAACGAAGACGACAACGGCTGGATGCGTCCACAAGATAAAATGCCATGCACGCACCCAGAACATTTTCCGCCAAACATGATGGTTTTTCCACCCGGTAAGAGCACATGGGTGTGTCCAGTATGTGGTCATAAAACAGTCGTGTATGGACAACAATATCTATGCACGAATTCATTGCTACCAGTGGTAGCTGTGCTGTAAAGGCTTTCGCAGTGCCAGCCTGGACGAAACTGCGATACAGAGGGTAACCGAATGGTTAGGAGCCCCGTTGGAACCGGGGTGGGTGTCAAAAGCCTTGGGGGTTCGAGTCCCCTGCCCTCTGCTTGGCGAAGTACCAGAGAACGTGATGCACTATGAGCGGTAGTTTGAAATGACAACTACGCGCGATGAATTCATCTTTGGAGAAGCCATTCAACAAACCCATAGGATTTTCAAGGAGAACGACGTGAACCAAAATCTGACAGACCTGATTTTTGTTGTGGACCGCAGTGGTTCGATGGAATCATGCCAAAAAGAAGCCGAGACTGGCCTCAACAAAATCGTTGATGACCAGAAGAATGAAGAAGGTGACTGCAACTTTACGCTCGTTCAGTTTGACACTGAGTACGAAGTTGTGCATGATGGTGTGCCCATCAAGGACGTTCCACATATTCCGCTCGTACCTCGTGGCATGACAGCTTTGAACGACGCGGTTGGTCAAGCTATCAACACGGTTGGTGAACGACTTGGTAAGATGGATGAAGCCGACCGACCTGGATTGGTTACGCTTGTCATCGTTACGGATGGTGGTGAAAACGCCAGTCAAGAATTCAGTCGTCAACAAGTCCACGACATGATTAAGACCCAAGAAGAGACGTACAATTGGAAGGTCATCTACCTTGGTGCAAACCAAGATGCTTTCAAAGAGAGTGCTCAGATTGGTATTGCTCAAGGTAGCTCTGCTAACTACAAGACACGCAACACAGCCAAGGCGCTCAAAATGATGTCCAGCAAGGTGTCGAGCATGAGACATTCTGTGTCACAAGGCGGCGAGGCTTGTTGTTCGTTCAGCGCTGATGAACGCACGGCACTTGAAGAGTAAATCAATGGGGTTGTTGCTTACCGTTCTTCCCGACAACAAATGGAACGGTTACCAGGAGGGGATTGCAGTTGGCTTGCTACACAGTTTTGAAAACTGT
>Ga0180433_10002442_pt1 | contig 28655 bp, 23 predicted proteins | sample SS_ome_8_FD_132980 | JGI IMG/M metagenome (GOLD analysis project Ga0180433, IMG submission 132980) | Hypersaline lake sediment archaeal communities from the Salton Sea, California, USA - SS_1_D_1 metaG | ecosystem: Environmental > Aquatic > Non-marine Saline and Alkaline > Hypersaline >... | reverse complement strand
GAACTTATAAGCCTTAATTTATTATAAAATCAAAATCGACATTGATATCAGTAAGTCCGGTAGTTACATTTCCGTCTTTGCCTCCGGTCTGGTGCATTAATAATATGTTTAAGCTGCCGTTTCCGTTGATCCCTGTTGTGCAGATGTTTTCAAATCCTACAGGCAACCCATTTTCATCTTCATCATTGTATTCTATTGATATATGATTGTTATCACTTACGCTGAAAAAGAACTGATGCACCTCTTGAATGATAAGAGGAGTAATATGAACAGCCGGTGATCTGGAGTCATCCCAGAGGTCTATTGAAAGGTGGTAGGTTTTTTGTTCTTCCAGAATAACGGTGTCAACTACAGGAGAATCACCACCCGGACCATCTATATCCTGAAAAGAAAAGGAAGTGTGAATTCCTGAGCTGTCTTCTGTAAATTCAAGAATAAGGGTTGTTATCACCTTCTGACCCGGTACACATTCATCCCCAACCTGGATATATCCTTCAGGGCAATCAATATCCTTATCTCTCTTACATCCTGAAAAAATCGCAACAATACTAAATAATATAAGACACCATTTTTTCATTACAAACCTGCTAAATAATATAAAATCACTATTAAGCAAAACAAGATTATCAAATATAATAAAAAAGCAGGAAAAAATGATATTTAATTGAAAATCAGGGAAATTAATATTATTTTTGTATATAGTGAAAAGCATACGGTTTTTATATAATCTTTGGAAGAGTTTTTTTTATGACAAAAAAAACCGGAGCGTATTTATATTATTTACACTGATTGTTTTTCTTTCACCTCTCCTGATTCAGACATTTCATATTATATCAGTTCATCTTACTCATGATCATAAGCATTTTTCCGGATATAATTATCATAAACATGGTACTGAACAGGGAGGCACCAATCCTTTTCTTCTCGTTGAAAAACATCACAAATGTCCAATTTGTGAGTTCAGTTATTATGTTTTTTCAATAAAACATACAAGCGATCAATCAGATATTTTTTCATTCATCACTGAATTGATATTACTACAAATTAAAAAGCCTGATTTCCATACTTTTATCTTTTCTTATTTTTTAAGGGCTCCTCCATTTTCTTTCTGACATATCAACTTTTTTTTATTGTTGTATTTAATCTGTAAGGATCTTTACAGAAGTCTATGTCGTATATTATGTTTACTTATTTAATATTCAGAGGAAGAAAATTATTCATTTGTTTTTTTGTCCTGATTTTTTCCATTTGTGATCTATTTTCACAAGATATGCCTGTTTTAAAAGGTAAAGTAACAGATGAAAAACAAATGCCTTTGGAGGGTGTTAATATTTATGTTAAAGACAATCGTACCGGAAACGATTCGAAAATTGTTACTACTTTAATTACAGATAGTAATGGAAATTATTCGATTGAAAAATTAAGCATTGGTAAATATATCATTCATTTCAGTTTCCTTGGATATAGCAGTGTAGAGGAAGAAATTATATTCAGAAAAAAAAATATTGTTTTGAATATAATAATGCATAAAAAAAATATTGAATTGGATGAAGTAATTGTAAAAGAAGATTTGTCTGAGATCATCAGAAAAGAGAAATCAATTCCGGTATTAATCATTGACCAGGAGTTTATAAAATTCAATACATCAGGCAGCCTTATGAACACACTTGGAAGATTGCCCGGTGTCAGTTCAATGAACATAGGGTCTTCTGTTTCCAAACCAATGGTTAGGGGATTAAGTTTTAACCGTGTAGTGGTAGCAGAAAATGGGATAAAACATGAGGGACAGCAATGGGGTGTTGAGCACGGACTTGAGATAGACCAGTACAATGTTCATAATATCGAGATCATTAAGGGGCCGTCATCCTTGTTATACGGATCAGATGCCATAGGAGGGGTTGTTGACATAAAACCCGGCGGAATCCCTGAAAAAGACCTGATAAACTCATCTATATTATTAACAGGGAAAAGTGTGAACAATTTATTAGGTATTTCTGCAAATATTAATGGAAGGGAAAAGGATTTTTTCTTCCGAATGAATATTACAGCACAAGACTACGGTGACCTCCGCGTTCCGGCAGATACAGTTGTTTATAATACTTATAACCTGATCCTTGAAGACGGTTATCTGAAAAATACAGCCGGTGCTGAAAAAAATATTTCTTTAACCTCCGGGATAATAAAAAAATGGGGGAAATCAAGCATAACAATAACCAATGTTCATCATAAGACAGGGTTTTATGCCGATGCTCACGGACAAAATCTTTGTACTTCAAATAATATTGACTATTCAAAAAGCCACAGGGATGTTTACCAACCTTTCCACAATGTTAATCATCTGAAAATAGTAAATAATACACGTTATTATATAAAAAAGAACCTGTTTGAACTGAATGCCGGTTACCAGGATAACCGGCATGAGGAACGTGCAATATTTCATACACACAGCAGTCAACCCTATCCCGGGCATGACCGTGAATTCTTTTTCAATCTGAAAACCTGGTCGGTAAATGCCAGGTATTATTTACGAAAATTCCAACGGTCAGAGATCGTCTTTGGCATTAGCGACCAGCTACAGTATAACGACATTGACGGATATGGTTACCTGGTACCTTCATATACCAGGAATATTGCAGGTATCTTTTTATATGATAAGTATAAGCTTAATAAAAAATTAATAATAAATGCCGGTATCAGGTTTGACCGGTGTAATTTACTGATTGATCAATATATTGACGATTATACGACAAATGGTATATATGTGCAGAGAAGTCCTGAGTTAGAAAGAAATTATAATAATCTTTCATGGTCGGCAGGTCTTTCTTATGATCTTACGGAAGATTGTAATTTTAAATTCAACACAGGTAAAAGTTTTCGTATGCCTTTACCAATGGAATTAGGCTCTTTTGGGAACAATCATGTTACATTCTATTTCATGAAAGGCGATTCAACCCTCAGTCCGGAGCAATCCTATCAATCTGATGCAAACCTTAATTATTCAAAAAAACGACTCTCCTTTGATATAAGCTCATTTGTCAATTATTTCAGCAATTATATCTTCCCGTTTCCAACCGGTGAGTTCAATTTTGAATTTGGGGCAGGACAGATTTATCAATACAAGCAATCACAGATAATCAGGTGGGGAGGTGAAGTAACCATTGAGTACCTTGACCTATTCAATCATTTTGACCTGACCGTGTTTGGAGAATATATTTATGCTAATCAACTTGATGATGATCCTTCTAAGCGTTATCCCATTCCTTTTACACCACCTGCTTCATTGATCCTAAATGTTAAATATAAGCTGCCATATCTGACTAATAATATAGAAAATACTTATATAAGCCTTGATAATCAAGTGTATGCATCACAAAACAGGGTTGTTCCGAACGAACCGGCTACAGAAGGATATACAATTTTTGATCTTATAATTGGTGCGGATCTTAAAATCAAAAACCAACAGTGTAAAATTAGCTTTCAAATAAATAATATCCTGAATACAAAATATCTTAACCACCTGAGCTTTTACAGGATGCTGGAAATGCCGGAACCCGGAAGAAATTTTCAGTTTAAGCTCCTGATGCCATTTAACAAGAAGTGGAATAAAAAAGGTGCTGAAAGTCTCAATTATGAATAAAAAGAAAGAAAACATATTGTCTCTTATTGCCTTCCTGCTGTTCCTTCTTCCAACAGTTATTCAGGATGTACATCTTATTACTGCTCATCATCAGCCTCATCATCATTGCAATGCAAAAAATGAAAAACATATACACCATGCCAATGAACATTGCCCGATATGTGAATTTCATTTTTTTCTGTTTGAACAAAGCAATGCCCCTGTTGCAGTTAGTACAGGTAGTTATAAACCTTTTGAACGTTCTGATAATATTATTTTTTGTTATATCAAAAAGTATGTTATTCATTTTCAATTACGTGCACCTCCTGTTTTATACAAATTCATATTAAATATTACCGATATATAGTAGTTGCAAACATTACTATAATAATAAATGATATTAGTATTCCATTTGTTTAATTAATAAAATCAAATCGTATGAAATATTTTAAATATATATGTATATTATTTGCAGCCGTCTTCATAATATTTACCTCTTGTAAGAAAGATGATGAAGACACTACTGATCCTGTTATTTCCGGACTGGAGATCGGGGTAGGTAACAGTAAGGTCTTATACCAGGGAGGTGATGTTCACCTGCAATTTGAAGCTTCAGATGATACAGAGCTTGGTTATTATAAAGTAGAAATTCATTATGAGGGAAAAGGAGTTGCTTCGGAATGGGAATACAGCAACCAATGGAATTTTGAAACAGGGCTGAAAAATTCCCTTATACATCATCATGATATACTGGTGCCGCCGGATGCCGATCCGGGGGATTATCATTTTCATCTTACCCTGGTTGATAAAGCCGGAAATTCGGCATCAGAAGAGCATGATGTGGAGGTAAAGGTGCCAACGGACACAACAGCTCCTGTTATTTCAGTTACAACGATTCCTTCGGGAAGCTATTCCACAGGCGATACCATCAGGATAGCCGGAAATGTGACTGAAAATGATTCACTGGGAGGGGTTTACATTGCATTGATGAAGACCAGTGATAATATACCTGACAGTGAAATTAAACCACCCTGTGTTTCAGGAGGTACGGCAATTGCAGGGTTCCTGCACAACCATGATTTTCCCATCCCTGATTCCTATTCCTTTGATGTTTATCTTGTCGTGGGACAAACCCAGGACAATGATTATCATGTTGGTCCCTGTGATATTTCATGGGGTACGGGAGATTATTATGTTGTGGTAAAATCACCGGATAAATCAGGCAATGTCGGTTTTTCCCAGCATTATCCGATTACTTTAAATTAATTATAAACACAATAATCAGGGACATAAAAATATGTCCCTGATTATTCTAAAAAAACAAATATGAATATAAAGTTTCACCTTATACCAGTCGTTTTATTCATACTGATAATCAGTTGCAAAGAAAATGAGGAACTCGATAATACCAAACCTGAGCTTATGGTCATTAAGCCAGCTCAATGCGCCTATGTGGATATGGCTGATAGTATTCTTGAATTTGAAGCTGATGTCTCTGATGATGTGGAATTGAAGTCATACAAAATTGATATCCATAATAATTTTGATCATCATACACATGGAACAGATAATACCCCCTGTGACTTTTCACCTGACAAACCTCCTGTGAATCCATGGTTATATAATAGTACATGGGATTTATCCGGTCAAAAGACTTCACATATAAATCATCAGGAGATATTAATACCTTTAGACGTAGATACAGGAGATTATCATATGATGGTATATGTTACAGACAAATCCGGCAATCAATCATGGAAGGCAATTGGTTTTAAATTGGTAAAATGAAGGACAAACACAAGGGTACAGTTACCGGATTATAATTATTTTTTTAATTGTACTGATAAATTCCTGTGTTTTGATATAGCAGAAATATGTTCCGGGTGCAAGGCCGGCAACGGGGATTTTCAATGGCTGTAGAGACGCGATTAATCGCGTCTTTACAATTATTTTGCCGTAAATATCTGATATAATGAAGAAACCATTATCTGTACCGGCGGGTAACCTGTATCTGATATTAAGATCGTTTTTTACCGGGTTCGGATAGATATCAAATAAATAGCCATCAGAATTATATATATGGTTAATACCAATAAAATTGTCACATAAACAGCGGAGTGAAAAACCCCTGGTTTTGCCGTCAGGCAGTCTTTCGATCCCTTCCCAGGAATACATCAGATAATACTGGATCGCCTGGGTGCCGCTGATACCTGTAGCTGACCAGAACAGTCCGTTATGGCCCAAATTTGTAAAAGTGCCGTCGCACCAGTGCCTGAAACCTCCCGGGAGCCCTGTAAATCCTGTTGAATTCGTAGCTCCGGTATTTGGAGCGTTCCAGTTTATTGTACCTGCTTCTTTTAATTCACCTCCGGCAATATTATATCCGCCAACGTATTCAACCAGTGTCAGCCATTCATTGTCTGTAGGTATATGCCATCCTTCGGGGCATATACCCTGTGTCGTACCTACAGAATCATCGTCTGACGGACCATATTCCATAAGTTCATACCATTGATATAACCCTCCGTAAATATTGCAGGCTGCGGGATAATTGCCGTAACAGTATTTCTCAATAGTATCATTATCCGACTGGTCATCACCCGGAGCATAAGATGTTATCATAGTTCCTATATTCAGATTTTTTTCCATCCAGCACTGGTCGCCGATCTGAATAGTGGGATATTTCTGACCATCCCTGGAATCTGTAAGAGTATCACCGCATACGAACTGCGCCCGGAGAAAAGATAATTGTAACAAAAATATCAGGATTGTTACTGCAGATTTATGTGTAATAATATTTTTCAGATCAGAAAACATGAGAGAGTAAAAACACTGTTTTATAAAATTAACATCAATAATACGGATATGTTCAAAATTTAAATATACAAAAAATAAACATAGATTAATTACTGATAGCCTTTGATATTTTGTTTTTTCTTGCAGTAAGTCTATCTTTGCGAATTCTGAATATCAGAGACCGGGGGAAGCCCGGAGGATTATTATTAAAGCATAAAAACAAGACTGATGGGAGTAAAATTTCCTGAATACAAGGAACTGGATCTTTCCCTTACAGGAAAGGAAATAACAGATCATTGGGAAAAGAATGATTGTTTTGAGAAGAGTATAAGCATGCGTGAAGGCAATGAACCGTATATTTTCTATGAGGGTCCGCCTTCGGCAAACGGTATGCCCGGGATTCACCATGTTATTTCGCGTAGCCTGAAGGATATATTTTGCAGGTACAAGACCATGCAGGGTTTTCAGGTAAAACGCAAGGCAGGATGGGATACACACGGACTGCCTGTGGAGCTGGGAGTGGAAAAGGCGCTTGGAATTACAAAGGAAGATATCGGGACAAAAATATCAATAGAGGAATATAACGAAGCCTGCCGCAAAGAAGTGATGAAATATACACGGGAGTGGGAAGATCTTACGACAAAGATGGGCTACTGGCTGAATATGGATGATCCTTATATTACTTATGATAACAGGTATATTGAAACATTATGGAATTTATTGAAGCAGTTATATGATAAAAAACTTTTATATAAGGGATATTCAATTCAGCCATATTCACCTGCTGCAGGGACAGGATTAAGCACTCACGAGCTTAATCTTCCCGGATGTTACCGTGATATTAAGGACACCACTGTTGTTGCATTGTTCATTGTAGTAAGGGATGAAAAATCCGAATATTTATTTAAGGATATTGATACAGACCTGTTTTTTATGGCATGGACCACTACGCCGTGGACATTGCTGTCGAACACAGCACTTGCTGTCGGGGATAATATTGATTATTACAGAGTCAGGACTTTTAATCCATATACAAAGAAGCCGGTCACTGTGATACTTGCAAAGGACAGGTTCAGCGATTATTTTGCGGAAAAGGACAAGGATCTGGTAATTGAGGAATACAAGGAAGGAGATAAAGGTATTCCGTACAGGATCATTTCCGAACATAAAGGTAAAGAGTTCGAAGGAATGCGGTTTGAACAACTCTTACCTTACCGGCAACCGGTTGATGGTGATGCATTCAGGGTATTGACAGGTGATTTTGTTACTACGGAGGAAGGGACAGGAATAGTGCATATAGCTCCCAGTTTTGGTGCTGATGACTTCAGGATCTGCCAGCAGAATGGCGTAGGTTCGCTAACCCTGGTTGATAAGAAAGGGAAATTTGTGGATGGTGTCGGTGAGTTCAGCGGACGGTATGTAAAGAACGAGTATGACAGTTCCATACCTGCTGATGAAGATACTGTGGATGTGGATATTGCTGTAAAGCTCAAGATGGAAAACAAGGCGTTCAGGATAGAAAAATATGAGCACTCCTACCCTCATTGCTGGAGAACTGACAAACCGATATTATACTATCCGTTAGACTCATGGTTTATAAGAACCACTGTTGTCAGAGAGCGTCTGATGCAGTTGAATGACACAATAAACTGGCAGCCTGATTCTACTGGTACGGGACGCTTTGGCAAATGGCTTGAGAATCTTGTTGACTGGAACCTGTCCCGGTCAAGATACTGGGGCACAGCACTGCCGATATGGGTCACGGAGGACAGAAAAGAGGAGAAATGTATAGGGTCGGTATCCGAACTTAAGTCAGAGATCAATAAATCCGTTGATGCCGGATTTATGGACAACAATCCATTGGCAGACTTTGTTGAGAATGATTTCAGTAAAGAGAATTATGACAGGTTTGATATGCACAAGCCTTATGTTGACAATATTATACTTGTGTCATCAAAAGGCGAAAAGATGTTCAGGGAGCCTGACCTGATAGATGTATGGTTTGATTCGGGAGCCATGCCTTATGCACAGATGCATTATCCTTTTGAGCATAAGGAGGATTTTAACAATTATTTTCCTGCCGATTTTATTTCGGAAGGAGTTGACCAGACCAGGGGATGGTTTTTCACATTGCATGCAATAGCTTGTATGATCTCGGATTCAGTATCTTTTAAAAATGTTATATCACATGGCCTCGTCCTTGACAGGAATGGAGCAAAGATGTCCAAAAGGCTTGGTAATGCTGTTGATCCGTTTAAAACAATAAATAAATACGGCGCCGATCCTTTGCGCTGGTATATGATAACTCATGCACAGCCCTGGGACAACCTGAAATTCGATGTTGATGGTGTTGATGAAACAAAAAGAAAATTTTTCGGCACCCTGTATAATACGTATGCTTTCTTTGCCCTGTATGCCAATGTGGATGGTTTTTCATATAAAGAGGAGGAGATCCCATTGGATGAGCGCCCGGAGATTGACAGGTGGATAATTTCTCTGCTAAATACATTGGTTAAGGAAGTAACGGATTATTTTGATGATTACGAACCAATGAAAGCAGGCAGGGCGATCCAGCATTTTGTTATTGAAAATTTAAGTAACTGGTATGTTCGTTTAAGCAGAAAAAGATACTGGGGAGGAGAGTATTCTCATGATAAGATATCTGCATACCAGACATTATATACATGCCTTGAAACAGTTGCACGGCTCACATGCCCTATTGCTCCTTTTTTTACAGAGAGACTGTTCACAGACCTGAATTCTGTAACCGGCAGGTTTAAAGAAGTGTCAGTCCATCTGACGGACTTTCCAAAGTGCAATAAAGAGCTTGTAAATGCAGGTCTTGAAGAGAGAATGGACATAGCACAGAAGATATCTTCGATGGTGCTCGGATTGCGGCGTAAAGTGAATATAAAAGTGAGGCAGCCATTAAAGAAGATACGCATACCTGTTCTTGATATAAGTGTAAAAGAAAAGATAGGTGAGGTGGAAAACCTTATTTTAACTGAGACTAATGTTAAAGAGATTGAGTTCCTGACTGACACCAAAGGTATAATAACAAAGAGAATAAAGCCGAATTTTAAGACCTTAGGTCCGAAATATGGTAAATTAATGAAGAGTATTACAGGCATAATAAATAAGTTTGATCAGGAGCAGATCACAGAGTTTGAACAAAGAGGAAAATATATTGTTGATATTGAAAATGACAAGATAGAACTGGGTATTGAAGATGTGGAAATAATATCCGAGGATATTCCGGGTTGGCTGGTTGCACATGAAGGACAATTAACTATAGCCCTGGATGTTAGTGTGACAGAGGAATTAAAGCAGGAAGGCATAGCAAGAGAGTTTATTAACAGGATACAGAATTTAAGAAAAGAGAGTGGTTTTGATGTTACTGATAAGATCATTCTTGAGATAAAAAAGCATGATATGATAAATGCAGCTATAGAGAGCCATAGGGAGTATATTGGGTCGCAAACACTGGCTTCGGAAATTAAATTAGTTAATAATTTGGAACAAAATGTATCAAAGTACGTAGAAATTGATACCGGAGTTGATACTTACATTAAGATCACTAAGGTTAAGTAAGTTACAGATATCCGGAATTATTTTATTTATCTATGATATATGAAGAAACAGAAAACAAGATATTCGGATGAGGAGTTGCAGGAATTTAAGGATCTTATTATTAAGAAGCTTAAAAAAGCAAAAAAGGATTATGACCTGCTTCGTGAGATTGTGACCCAGAGTGGAGGTAATGACATTCAGGACACATCTCCAACCTTTAAAGTCCTTGAGGAAGGCGCAGCTGTGCTCTCCAAAGAGGAAGCCGGAAGGCTTGCTCAAAGACAGCTTAAATTCATACAGCACCTGCAGGGTGCGCTTGTCAGGATTGAAAATAAAACGTACGGAATATGCAGGGAGACAGGTAATCTTATATCTAAGGAAAGATTGCGGGCAGTGCCGCATGCAACACTAAGTATAGGGGCAAAAAAAGCACAGAGATAATATTTATTTAATATTCATTTGAAAAATGATTGAAGACATTATGTGTTCAATCATTTTTTTTATATCCTGTATTTTTAATAGTTTTGACTGTCTGTAATGAATGAACCGGGAATGATATGACAATATTAAAGAAATCCATATTACTTATTTTCCTGATACTTATTTGTGACCAGGTATTAAAGATTTGGGTAAAGACCCACATGATGCTTGGTGAGGAGATCAGTGTTTTCGGTAACTGGTTTCTGATCCATTTCACAGAGAATAACGGCATGGCTTTCGGTTTTGAGCTTGCAGGGGATTGGGGAAAGATCATTCTTAGCCTTTTCAGGGTAGCTGCCATTATCGGAATAGGCTGGTATCTTTTCAGGTTATATAAAAGAGAAGCACATAAGGGGCTGATATTGTGTATTGCCCTTATTCTTGCAGGAGCGGCAGGTAATATTTTTGACAGTGCATTTTACGGATTAATATTCAGCGAGAGTAATTTCCAGGTAGCAACCCTGTTTCCCGAAGGAGGCGGATATGCCCCTTTTCTCAGGGGCAAGGTTGTGGACAGCCTTTATTTTCCGGTTATTGAAGGACACTTTCCTGAATGGTTCCCTTTCTGGGGTTCGGATCATTTTATCTTTTTCAGACCTGTTTTTAATATTGCTGATTCTTCTATAACAATAGGGGTCTTTCTGATAATTATTTTTCAGAAAAGATTTTTCAGGAAGGTGGAAAAACAGCCGGAAACGGAAAATATTTCAGATAATTAATATTACTCTTCACCCCCTTTTTCAGCCAAAATGATAAGTTCCTGTAATTTGTCTTTCAGGGTGTCATAGGAAAAGTATTTTTTTCCCAGTTCGTAGTTAAACTCAGCAATTTCTTTATTGATTTTGTCATTGTATATTATTTCCTGCATATCCTTTATTGCAGAGTCGGTCAGTTCATTATTTTCAAGCATCACTGTTTTGAAACCTTTGCTTCCTATGTCAGGCCAGTAAACCGGTTCGTAATTATTTACAAAAACCGGTCGTTTAGCCAGAACAGCTTCCACAAATGCATTCCCAAAGCCCTCATAAGTGCTGAAATATGTACATGCCCTCGCATTGGCATAGGCATCTGATAATGAATAATGTCTCGACAGGCTTTCCCCGGAAAATCCATGATTATTTATAATATGCGAAGCAAAGCTTACCTGGTCATGTAGTTTAAGCTTGTGAATAAGATCGATCAGCTCATGATAGTATTCGTTATTTTTATCATCCGTATAAGAGCCGGTAATAATAAGTTTAGTTTTTTTATCATTTAATTCATCAATCAGCTTAATAGCAACTTCGATCCCTTTGCGGCGTACTATTCGGGTAACCTGAAACAACAGGATATCATCCTGGTTAAGTCCAAGGTCATGCCTCAGGCATTTATTATCTTTTGTGACCTCTCCGAAGGGAATATCAAAATTCATTACATTCGGTACGATAACAGATTCAATATCGTACATTTTTTTCAGATCAGTCTGTGCATTGGTATTAATAACTGCATGTATTACATTTGGAAGGCGCAAAGGAAAAATATCACTCACAAATTTGTTTATTTTTTCATGAACAGATATGTACCTTTCGCCACGCTCCCATGCAAAATCGTGATCATGAGTAATTGTCGGTATTCCTGTTCTCTCAGCAGCATATTTAATGCCGAGAGCCATTGAAAGATGAGATGGTAATGCAGATGCGTTTTCAGATATGATCAATTCAATCTTATTCAAATTTATCCATTCAATGATCTTTTCTGCAATAATATTACCATAGAAATCAATATGAGACAATAATTCATCCGGATCATCTGCCGGTTTGAAGAAAGCATTTTTTTGCCCCCAGTAACTTTCCGGCGAAAAAAATGACATCTCACGCACCAGTGTTTCTTTTTCCGCGTTCATCTTTCTTTCTTCATACTGCCCGGAAATTATATATACTTCGTGCCCCAGTTTTTCCAGCACTTCAATCCATTTTGACGCTTCCAGCGCCACACCATCTATTCCGCCAATTCTGCCAATTATTATTCCTGTTTTCATTCGATTAGTATTTTATGGTACATTATCCTGCACCTGTTCTTCCATATTTTGGGCTTTAAACGCTAATGACGGCTTTGGAAAGCCGCCTCACAATTCTATCCTTAACCCTGTCCCTGTATCTCCTTTATTCAAATGTTTACGGAGTGTTAAAAATAAAAAATAAAAACAGTTGTTACCTGTTATTTAACAATTTAATTATTTTTTAATATATTTGAACAAATTAAATTTTAGTACGTATATTTGTTAAAATCTATATATTAAAGATAATTTAGTTATTTAATATTCAATAGTTAGATATAATTTTTTGAAATATGAATGTAAAAAATCTTCGAATAGCAATCCCGTATATTGTATGCATTATTTTTTTGATATCAGGTTGTAAGAGTGAGCAGTCCGGTTCAGATGAAATAATCGAAGATGATGTTATAGACCTTAATGCAGATAGTATTAATGCCGAAGCAGGGAAGGTAACAAAGATATTCTATAATGTTCCTTCTCCAATAGAGATGGCTTCATTAATGCAGCGCGCCGGTGCATATTACGATCCGGAAATATTGAACCCTGTTGAAAATACTGATAAATACCAGACAGTTTCTTCACAGGCTTTAAATCTTGGTGTTTATGGTGCTGATCTTAGTTATACCAGAATATTTGATCAGATACAGGAATCCATGAATTATCTTTCTGCAATAAAAAAACTATCCGACGGACTGGGTATTCCCAGGAGCAAGGGATCAATAACTATGGGTAAGCTGGAAGAGAATATTGACAACAGGGATTCATTGCTTACGGTCATTTCAGATACTTATGCAAATGCAGATTTGTATCTGAAGGAAAACGACAGGGGAAGTACTGCAGCAAAGATTATTTTGGGCGGCTGGATTGAAGCATTGTACATTGCAACGAACATCATGGACAGTATTAATCCGAATAAGGAGATCATGGAAAGGATAGCAGAGCAGAAATACTCTTTGTATAACCTTATTGAATTACTTTCATTGTATAAAGAGCAGGATGATATAGCAGTTCATTTGATGTCACTGGACGAACTGAAAGAAGATTATGACAAGATAGAGATCATTTTAACAAAAGGGGATATAGATACAGATGTTGATAATAAAACAACGACTATTAATAGTGATGCAGAAATCAAGGTTTCTTATGAAGATATAAAACAGATCGCATTTACAGTTGGGGAGATACGGAACAAAATTGTGAAATGATTAAAGTAATAATAATTATAAATCTTTATCGGGTATATAGATAACTAAATTAAAATTTTTCAAATGAAAAGAGTAATAAAAGCTGTTGGTATTTTGGTTCTGGCATGTAGTTTACCATTTGCCGGATATTCACAGTGCAAGGGATTTACAAAGAAGGAATGCTTACCACAAATAGAACCTTATGTATATAACGGACAACTTAACAGTGCTGTATTAAATGAGGGCGATGTTGCAGAGTTATTATTAACTTTTTATGGCGGACAGGATTACAGAATATACGTTTGTGCCCAGGAAGTATTAGGTAATATTGAGTTCAGGCTTTTAGATACTGAAAGGAATGTGATCTTTCATAATAAAGATCATGATTTTATCAAATATTGGGATTTTGTAGCTAATTCGACCCAGCAGTTAATTGTACAGGTTAAGGTGCCAAAGGGGGAATCAGCTGGTGGTATGGTACAGAGTGGCTGCGTATCTATATTAGTAGGTTTCAAGGAATAATACTGTAGTTTTTACGATATGAACAGATTTTTATTTTTATTATTGACATTTATTGTGCTGGTGCCATTATCCGTAAATGCACAATGTAAGAAATTTGTAAAAAATAACTGCCTGCCTGACCTGGAGCCTTATATCTATAATGGTCAGCTTAACAGTGCCGTTTTTCAGGAAGGCGATATTGCAGAGGTTTATTTGACATTTTATAGCGGACAGGAAAACAGATTATTGATATGTTCCCAGGAAATACTTGGAAATGTGGAATTCAGGGTGCTTGATCTTGATGGGAACGTGTTGTTTCACAACAAAGATCATGATTTTGTTAAGTTTTGGGATTTTTCATCCAACACTACGCAGCAGTTATCAGTCCAGGTTAAGATCCCACAGGGTGAATCAGTAGGCGGAATGGTACAGAGTGGCTGTATTGCAATTCTTGTTGGCTTTAAAGAATAGTATTGTTTTCACGGATATTGATGCCATACCATTATTTTATGATATGGTTTTTTTCATTTCAGGCTGAAGGTCGTTGACCCGATAAGATTGCCGTCTGTAAATATATCAATGAAATATTTCCCGGGTATCAACTGCTGGTTATTTTTCCAGAAAATACACATATCAACGTCCTTATTGTTATACTCGATCTGCCTCATGGCTGAATATACAATAAGATCATCTTCATAATTGAACAGGTCACTGTCTGCAGAGGCAAGAATCAATTCATCAGGTCTGGCGATCCTGATATACACATCTTTCGTTCCGCCGCTGGCTATGGCATTTTCCCTTAAAGTAAAACATACTTTTATTTTTTCAACTTTCTTAAGTTTTGTGACAGGCTTGCTTTTGCTGTTGATAGGAGTTGCCAGGATATTTTTTGCAGTTATTACAGATCCTTTTTCTACTTTTTCTGACAGATTAGTATTTTTTTCCGAAAGTACTATATTTTCCTGTTTAACTTCATTGTAGGTGTTTTTAACCTGTATATTTTCTGCGATAAGCTCCTGGTTGAGCGTATTTAAAGAATCAATCTGAACAATATAGCTTTTCATAATATCCCTCAATGTTCCGAGTTCTTTCTTATATTTTGATATCTGGTAAGCATTTGTGGCTTTAACATGTTTTAATTCTTCCAGCATCTGCTTGATCTTTTCCTTTTCTGCTTCCAGCTTTTCTGATATTTCTTCATTGTCTGTTTTCAATGCGTCGTAATCATCCAAAAGGCTGTTATATTCTTTTGTCAACATGTCTTTTTCACTGTTAAGATCATTCAGTTCGACAATAACTTTTGTATTTTCCTGCCTCAGATCGTAATAAAGATAACCCAGAACTCCAAGCCCCCCGGCAAGAAGTATTATTATGATAATAAGTAATGTGTTGGAGGATTTTTTCCCCGCTTCCCCTGATCGTCTTTCTGCAAGTCTTTGCGAAGGAGTTTTATGAACAGTGTCTGCTTTTGTTTTAATGTTTATGCTTTCTTTATCCTTCTCTTTCTGCTTCTCACTATATAATTCATTAATACTTTTCTGTTGCTTGTTATTATCATTTTTGTTTTCCATAACCATTGTCATTCTTATTGTTTAACGTCATCAGATTAAAAGTATTATTATTTTTACATACAGGATAATATATAATTTATAGTCTGAAACCAATAACAAGAACATCGTCAACCTGCTTGTTATCGCCTTTCCAGTTATCAAATGTTGATTTTACTATCTCGCGCTGTTTTTGCATATCAAAATGATGATTTTTTACCAGCATTTTAATAAATCTGTCTTCCAGGAATTTAGTCATATTTTCTCCACCAAACTGATCCTGGTATCCGTCAGAAAACATATATATAGACATCCCTTTTTCTATTTTAACAGTATGGTTAGTAAAGCTCAATTTGGTTTGTTTTGCAAAGATCCCGCCAATAGAAAAAATATCACCCTCAAGTGATTGGATATCTCCGTTATGCATCAGAAGTACATTTTGATTAGCACAGGCAAACTGTAACTCATTATTTGTTTTGTCAATACGGCAAACTGTTATGTCCATGCCGTCATCCTGGGGACCTCCTTCTTCAGATTCCTGGTTAAGAGTAGTTATTACTCCTTTATTCAGGTTTTCGAGTATTTCCGAAGGAGTGAATATCTTCTTCTCATTGATTATTTCATTCAATAATGTGTTGCCTATCATTGACACGAATCCTCCTGGTACGCCATGTCCGGTACAATCCACAGTTGCAAGGAAGATTATTTCGTTATGTACGGCAAACCAGTAAAAGTCACCGCTGACAATGCTTTTAGGACTGAAAAATACGAACATGTCAGGGATGAATTTTTTCATAAGACGTTCGGATGGCAGAATAGCATCCTGGATCAGCTTGGCATAGCTTATACTGTCGGTGATCTGTATATTTTTCTGTTCAATTTCAGATTCAGCTTCCTTTATTTTTGAAATATCCGTATCAATAGCTACGATTTTTTCAATATTTCCTTTTTGATCTAAAATAGGGGTTAAAGTTGTTTGTGCCCATATTTTCTTACCCGTCTTTGTTTGCGTCAGGGACTCATATTGCATGGTCTTTTTTTCCTTTATGCATTTATCGAGGATATTTTTTATGTCCGGATTAGTACTGTGATCAATGATATTCCTCCTGTTTGCATCTAACAGGTCTTCCATCTTGTAGCCATACATTCGGGTTAATCCTTCGTTGAGCCACTCAAAATTACCGTTTGCATCCATGATCACAACAGCATTGTCCGTTTCACTGGCTACAATTGAGAGTTTTTCAAGTTCTTTGTTTGCCAGTTCAAGCTGATCTCTTTGAGCCATTATTTCTTCATTTTGCTGTTGTATCTTTGCTTCAGCTTCCTTGATCTCACTAATATCAGAGTCAATGCAGATAATTTTTATTACATTACCATCCTCGTCGAGTATAGGAGTCATTGTTGTCTGTGCCCATCGTTTTTTATCAAATTTTTCTTTGGAATTGGCTATTGATTCATAAATGATAGTCTTTTTTTCTTCTATGCAGGTCCTTAATATACTTTTTATATCTTGTTTTGAACTGAATTCAGATATATTTCTCCCAACCATCTCTTCAAGGGTGTATTTGTACATCCTTGTAAGCCCTTCGTTTATCCATAGGAAATTGCCCTCCGGATCAAGGATCAATACAGCATTGCCTGTTTCTTTTGCTACTATGGATAACTTTTCAAGTTCATGGGACTGATCCAGGATCTCTTCTTTCTGTGCCTCTACAATTTCATTTTTTCTTTCCAATTCCAGTGTCCTGATCTTTACTTTTTCTTCCAGCACCCGCTTTTCTTTCTCAAGCCTTCTTTCCCTGATCTTAATAAGAATAAACAATAAAAATCCGAAAAATAATATGATGATCATAATAAACCACCATTTATACCAGTAGGGCGCCCGGATCTCAAAACTAAAAGCAGCAGGCTCTTTATTACAGATCCCATCGTTATTACAGGCAATAAGTTTAAAGGTATATTGCCCTGCCGGGATGTTTGAATATGTGATTTCTTTAGCTGAAGATACAGGAGACCATTTCTTGTCAAATCCTTCAAGAATCCACTGAAACCGTACTTTATCTGGAGCATTAAGGTCAATTCCTGCAAATTCAAAAGTCAGGTGATTCTGATTATATGGCAGCAAAGGCGCTTTAGGCATAAGATTCCATGTCGTAAGGGAGTCGCAGTACTCAGACCAGTCAACATCTTCAAAGAAAAGCCTGACATTGGCGATATGGGTTTTTGGCTCATTAAGATTGGGCTTGTCACTTGCAGGGTCATAAAATGTAACGCCATTGATCGTGCCAATAAGAATATTACCGTCTCTGTCCTCTGTAATAGCATTTAGATTGGTTTCAATGCCTGTAAATCCTTCGGACTTTCCGTATGATTTAATAGTGATTTTGTCTTTGATATTTAGGTTAAATTTATTTATGCCTTTTTCTGTACCTATCCAGAGATTATTTTTTGAGTCAGCAAATGTCTGGAATATCTGATTTGAATTTAAGCCATCCTTAACAGAATATGATGCAAGAAATTTTTTATTGTATTTGAATAATCCGTTGCCAAAGCTACCAAACCAGATATTTCCCTCTTTATCCTGGGTAATAGACATTATAGTATTCAGGTTGCTGTCTTTGTTTACATTAACAACATTAAATTTAATAATGCTTTTATCTTTTATGATATCAGGGGAGCCATATTCGGCAGGTATCATATCAACACCTGCATTATCTGTCCCTATCCACAGGTTGTCATCTTTATCCCTGAAGATCGTCCAAAGCTGATTGGAGCTTAAGCCGTCTTCTTTCAGGATGTTTGTGAATGATTTACCGTTGAAAATATTGATACCCATATCATGAGTGACTAACCAGATATTTCCGTGCTTATCTTCGGTTATTGAATATATCATATTAGATGAAAGCCCGTCGGATGTGGAATAGTTGATAAAACGTTTGCCATCGAATTTGCTGACGCCGTTCCCTTTGGACCCGAACCAGAGGTTACCCTTGCTGTCTTCGAATATGCAATAAATAACATCGTCGCAAAGACCGTTTTTTGTGTTGTAATAAGTAAATTCAGAACCGTCGTATTTACATGCACCATTCCCTTTTGTGCCAAACCAGTAATTATTATCACTGTCAATTATAATCTCCATCACGAGGTTATGTGGTAACCCGTCCTCTTTGGTAATATGCCTGAAAAGTTCTCCATTGAACTTACATAAGCCTGCAACATCGGATCCAAACCATATTTTATCACGGCTGTCCTGAATAATTACAGTGATAAAATTGGAGCATAATCCGTTCCTGTCATTGAAGTATGTGAAATTCCCGTTTTTGCCGGGAGCCAGCCTGCTTGCACCTGATCCGTAGGATCCCATCCAAATATTGCCTTTGTTGTCAATGAGAACAGCCCTGATATCATCACCACAGATACCGTCATCTATAGTGTAATGAGTGAACTTTTTACCATTAAATTTACTGATACCGGCTAGTGTACCTATCCAAAGATTGTTATTACCATCTTCTTTAATAGTGTTGATCGTATTGGTGTTTAGTCCATTATCTGTATTGAAGTTTTTATATTTAAAGTTTTCATACCAGAATAATCCGTTATTTAGTGTGCCTATCCACAGCTTCCCGTCGCTACTGACCAATAATGATGTAATAATGAATTCGGATGAATTATTAGTCATTTTAGCTTTATAGAATTTTTGGTTGTCATAGAAATATAATCCGCCTCCATTGGTTCCTACCCATATTTTTCCTGACTTATCTTCAGCAATTGAAATTATATTGCTGTTTTCCAATCCGTCTTTTTTACTGAAACAATGGAATTTTTTGCCGTCAAATCTGCAAACATAATTGTCTTTTGTGCCAATCCAGATATTTCCCCTGCTGTCTTCTATTATAGTCCGGATAACATTGCTGCTTAATCCGTTTTTAGTAGTGTAATTGATAAAAGTGATCCCGTCAAATCTGTTTACTCCCCCACCTTCGGTCCCAATCCACAGGAAACCCCTGCTATCCTCGATCATAGCAAATACCTGCGACTGTGCAAGCCCCTGGTCAATGGAATAATTGCTGAAATTATACTGCTGGCAGTAAATATTATGGTTTATTAAAACAAGAACTGCTAATATGTAAAAAGCATGTTTTTTCAATATTGAACGTTTAACCGATTATTACAGAAAAACATAGTAAAGATATAACTTATCTACTTAAAATCATATTATTATTATGGTAATATTTAGTAATTCAGAAGTGCGATCAGATACCGGGGAATTTTATTCCAATGACCAAAATATCGTCAATTTGCTTATTGTCACCCTTCCAGTTCTGTAATGTGGTATTCAGAGCATTATACTGACCTTTCATCTTCAGTTTGCGGTTTTGAAAGACCATGTCTTTAAATCTTGAAGCCATGAATTTTTCATTCTTTGTACCGCCGAACTGATCCTGGAAACCATCAGAGAACATGTATATTGCCGTATCCTTATTAATGTCAATTACATGTTTTGTGAAATCCTGGTCATCATTTTTTGCAAATATTCCGCCTCCAATGGAAAAGATATCACCCTGTATCTCTTTTATTTCATCATCTTTAAGCAGGAGGGCTGTGTGTGCGGCACAGGCTACTTCCATTTGTTTTTTAGCTTTGTCAACGCAGCATAGTGTGATGTCCATACCATCATCCTGGGTGGATTCAGTATTACCTTTTTGATGCAGTGCCGAGATCACACCGGTATGTAACTGGTTTAATACTATAGCAGGATCATATACTTTTTTCTCATTAATGATCTCATTTAAAAGAGCATTACCGATCATTGACATAAAGGCGCCCGGCACTCCGTGTCCGGTGCAGTCAACTGCTGCTACAAATAGTTTCCCGTTTTGTTCCGAAAACCAGTAAAAATCCCCACTGACACTGAATTTGGGCTGGTACAGGATGAATGATTCGGGAAAATGATCCTGAAACAGTTTTTCGTTCGGGAGAATGGATTGCTGGATGCGCTTGGCATACCTAATACTTGCGTCTATATCACGATGGCTCTCTTCAAGTTTTTTATTGATCTCCTGAAGCATTTCCCTCTGTGCTGTCAATTCCTCCTTCTGCTGAAGGATCTCTTCATTTTGCTGGAGTATAGCATCATTCTTTTGCTTTAACTCATCATTGGATCTCTTTTTTATCCTGTATCCCCTGTATATAAAATATCCTAAACCTGATATAACTATGAAAAGGGCAATGAATAAATATGAGATCATCCTTTGCTTTTGTAGAGCCGACATCTGCTCATTCAATATTGCTTCCTGATTGTCGATCTTAGACTGCTTTTTCTCTATCTCCTCATTCTGAAAATTCAGAATTTCTTTTTTTACATTCATTTCTTCCTGTTGTTGTTTTATTTCCTCCTTTTGTTTTTCCATCTCCCTTTTTTGCTCCTCCAGTATCTTTTGTTGTGCCAGTATCTCTTCCTGCTGCTCGCGTACTTTGTTCTTTTCTGTCTGAAGCTCTTTGCCTGATTTTATATATAGCTCCTGCCAGTTGGTCTTGGATGTGGCAAAGTTCACCAATTGATCCGAAGTGATAAGATGAGCGTCAACAATGTTCTTTTCATTAACCTTAAAATCTTTCTTATCATCATTATAAACAAAATTGATCATTGACCTGCTGTTGATGTAGTTATCCGTTACTATTAAAGTATTGTTCCCTCTGATCTTTTCTGATATCCTGTTAAAGGAAGTGTTCATCTCTTCAGTTATATAGAGAATATGTGTATTAGTGATATTGGCAGGTTTTGTGAAATTAATGACTTCTACAGGCTTGTTCTTTAGCCTGACAATTCCTGACATATTCTTAAGTTCGCTGACAATATCAGGATCGTCACCTACTACGCCAATCCTGAAAATTTCTATTTCAGACTCGTTCTCCCAGGTAATATATTTGCCAAATGAGAAAATATACCCGGCCTTTAACTGGGCAAGTGTGTATTGTTGCCCGTAAGAACCTCTCATGCAAACTATAAGAATAATAACTAATATAAGACTGCTGTATGAAAAATGTTTTTTCACTGGAAAATCAATCTTGTTCGTTTCACCATAAAATTAATAATAATTATATTATTACTGCAACCACGTAGGGGTAAAATCAAAAATAATTCTGTAGTGTAAATAGTACAAAAATAATATAATGAAAATCAGTTGATTAAAAAACACAAAAATAAATTTTTTTAGATAAAACTTGACATTCCTGTATAAAATCATTATCTTTGACTTAACGGTCAGTCAAAAAAATGTTATTTTTTACCATAGAACTTGCAAATATTTTATATATTTATAATATTTTTATTGACTGAATGTTCAATCAATAAATAATCAAATGGCACCAAGAACAGAAGAGCAGTATGAAGAGATCAGGCAAACAAAAAGAAGGCTGATAAAAGAAACCGCATTGGAGTTATTTGCTGAAAAGGGATTTCATAGTACCTCAATAAATGATATAGCAAAAAAAGCAGGCATATCAAAGGGCTTGATTTATAATTATTTCAAAAGCAAGGATGAATTGATCACCGAGATCATCCACTGGGGAATGGATGAGATCATGGTGCTTTTTGATCCGGATAAGGACGGCTTTTTAACAGATGATGAATTTGTTTATTTTATTAATGAGACATTCAGGATCATCAGTGAAAATACAAAATTCTGGAAATTGTATTTTGCAATACTGATACAGCCGGATGTTTTAGATGTGATCAAAGAAAAACTTCTTGTGTTGTTCCCTTCACTTATGAAAACAATGGTTGATTATTTCCATCGCAAGGGATTTGAAGATCCTGAAACCGAAGCCCTGTTTTTTCACTCTGCAATGGATGGTATAATAATGAATTATACAGCCAATCCACAACTGTTCCCTTTGGAGAAGCTAAAGAAAAAAATTATTAAAATGTATAATAAATAGTATTATGAGGAATATTATATCTTTAATTTATTTGTCGGGAATTTTTTGTATTAGCGTTTTTAGCGGTATTTGCCAGGAAAAGCTTACAGCTAAAGAGATAATAATAAAGGCTGATGAAAATATGCGAGGCAAGTCGAGCCGCGGTCAGATGACTATGACAATAGTAAGACCCAAATGGAGCAGGACGGTAACCATGAAAAGCTGGTCACTGGGCACGGATTATGCAATGGTATATATCACTGCACCGGTAAAAGACAAAGGACAGGTGTTTTTAAAAAGAGGAACGGAAATGTGGAACTGGCAACCGGTGATCCGGCGGACCATAAAGCTGCCTGCCTCAATGATGATGCAATCCTGGATGGGCTCGGACTTTACAAATGATGACCTTGTAAAACAGTCATCTATTGTAAAAGACTATACTCATAAATTGCTTGGAAGTGGAACAATACAGGATAAAGAATGTTATAAGTTGGAACTCATACCCAAACCTGACGCCCCTGTCGTATGGGGCAAGATAATAGTCTGGATCACAAAAAAGGGATATCATATACTGAAAGGCGAATACTATGATGAGGATGAATTTCTGGTACATACTGAAAACGGATATAATATTAAACACATGGGCAACAGGGATATAGTAACTAAGATGGAAATCATTCCCGAAGACAAAAAAGGTCAGAAAACAATACTGGAATTTGACAATATGGAATTTGACATTGATATTTCTGAAGACTTTTTTACACAGCAGAATATGAAGAGAATTAAATAAATGAGACTAAAGATTCAGGAACAAAGTGAAATGAATCTTCGAAGTCGAATTTATCCCGATAGCGAAGCTAATCGGGATCTCATTCAATATAGCGTTAAAGCTTATAACTATAGTAAAATAAAAGTATGAAAGATATTGTTAAGATAGCATGGCGGAACCTGTGGAGGAATAAAACCCGTACAGTCATAACAGCAGTTGTGGTATTTATCGGTGTGATCCTGGCTGCTGTGATGAGTTCCCAGCAATACGGGATATATGATACAATGATAGATAATGTTATTGGTTTCTCCGGCAATATACAGGTCCTTAATGAAGACTACTGGGAGAACAAGACAATTAATAATTCCCTTGAATACAGTGATTCATTAACCAGCCTGATCGGAGCTACGGATCATGTATCACTTGTTACTCCAAGGCTTGAATCGTTTGCACTGGCTTCAAACGGGGATATCACAAAAGGAATACTGGTCGCTGGTATTGATGCTGAAAAAGAGGATGAGCTTAATAATTATTCACAGAAGATAGTAAGATTTAAGATAACTGAAGAAGTACTTGAAAACATACAGAGAGAGAATCCCGGGAAGGAAATAATACAATCGCTGGCATCATTAAAGGGCAGATCATTTATTTCGGATGAAAGACTGGAGGCAAATATAGAAGATCTGTTTGATAAAAAACAGGAAGAGAAAGTATTGGCTCTTATGAAAAAGTATTCACGATACCCCGGTAGCAAATTTGAAAAAAATGACAATGGGGTTATCTTGGGAGAGAGGCTGGCTGAGTATCTGCAGTTAGATATAAATGATACTCTTGTGTTGATAAGCCAGGGGTATCACGGTGTGAGTGCAGCAGGGCTGTATCCTGTTAAAGGACTGGTAAAGATCCCTTCTCCTGATCTGGAAAGAAGGCTGGTATATATGGAGATAAATACCTGTATGGAATTTTATTCCACTGAGAACAGGGTGACATCCCTGGTAGTAAAGGTTGACAGAAACAGTAAGACGATGAAAGCCCTGGAGGGGTTAAAGGCAAAGCTGCCCGAAGGTTACACTGCAATGTCGTGGCAGGAAACCCAGCCTGAGATGGTAAATATGATAGAAGGAGACAAGGCAGGCGGATATTTTATGAAGGGAATATTTTACATTATAGTTGGATTCATAATATTCAGCACCATTATGATGATGATGGCGGAAAGGAAAAGAGAGTTCGGGATAATGATCGCTGTAGGCATGCAGAAGTTAAGGCTGTCGCTTATCGTCTTCTTTGAAACCTTGTTTATTGGTATTATAGGATCGGTATTCGGACTGCTTGCCAGTATTCCTCTTTTATCATTTTTAAAGCATAATCCTATTCCTCTCCAGGGAGATATGGCTAAAATGATGGAGGATTTCGGGTTTGAAGCCGTGCTTTATTTTTCTAATAATGCAGATATTTTTTACTGGCAGCCGCTCATCATATTTATTATGGTAATGATAATATTCATTTTCCCTATATATATTATAAGAAAACTAAAAATAATGAATGCAATACGCGGTTAGTGATTATAGATATTCACTTTTAAAATCTAAAATCGTTATTCTAAAATCAAATAAAGTATGTTAATATCAATAGCCTGGAAAAATATCTGGCGGAACAGATCCCGAAGTATAATAATAATGCTTGCGATAACCCTTGGGATATACGGAGGTCTATTTATTCTTGCCTTTATGCAGGGCATGGTCAAGCAAAGGCTTTCGACAGCTCTGAACACAGAAATATCATATATTCAGATCCATCATCCCGAATATCTTGAGAACGATGATTTTAATTGCTATATAAATAATGTGAATATGGTTGAGGGATTGCTTCAGGATGATTCTCTGATAACTGCATACAGCAAAAGGATAATCGTGAATTCAATGGCTTCATCAGCAGAAACCGGGACAGGTGTAAAAGTGACAGGTGTAGATCCTGAAACAGAAATTACAGTTACCAATCTGCATGAGAAAGTCGTTGATGGCGCTTATTTTGAGGGTGTTAAGAGAAACCCGGCAGTGGTAGGGCAGAAGCTGGCAGAAAAAATGAACCTTAAAGTCCGGTCGAAGATCGTTATACAGTTTCAGGATGCCAATGGCGAACTTACAGCCGGGGCTTTCCGTGTTGCCGGGATATACAAGACCACAAATACTGCTTTTGACGAGTTCAATGTGTTTGTTGATATTGATGATCTTAGAAGGCTGACATCCCTGGGTGAAGGCAGGGTGCATGAAATAGCTCTCAGGCTTAATAAAATAGAAAATGTTCCGGAAGTCCGGACGAACCTTGGAGATCGGCTTGAAGATATGGAAGTGTTAACATGGAAAGAGAGGGATATGATGCTCGGGTGGATGAGTGAGTCAATGAACCAGTATATGTATGTGATAATGTTTATTATCCTTCTTGCTTTATTCTTCGGAATAATAAACACCATGCTGATGGCTATACTCGAACGTGTAAAAGAGCTGGGAATGCTTATGGCAGTAGGAATGAACAAACTGAGAATATTTCTGATGATCATGCTTGAGACAGTTCTTCTTTCACTTACAGGTGCAGTTCTTGGAATAATTGTAGGGCTTATCACCATTGCTTATTTTGAAAAAGCAGGGCTTGACCTTTCCCTGTGGGCTGAAGGCTACGAAGCTTATGGATTTGATGCTGTAATATATACGACTATTGATACAAATTCTGTAATTATGATAGTTATCCTGGTATTGATAACCGGGTTGATTGCTTCGATATTCCCGTCGAGAAAGGCGCTTAAACTTAAGCCGGTGGAAGCGTTGAGGACGGATAATTAATTTTTCATTGTTCAATTGTTCGATTGCTCAATTGTTGATTATTTAAAATATTATAAACATATAAATTATGAGAGTAATAGAGATTAAGAATCTGCATAAGGTATATGATGGGGCTGGAGTGCCTGTTCATGCTGTTAATGGTATTGACCTGTCTTTTGAGCAGGGTGAGTTTGCAGCTATTGTGGGTCCGTCAGGATCAGGGAAGACAACCTTACTTAATATGGTCGGCGGTCTTGATCAGCCTACTGAAGGAGAGATAATCGTTGACGGTACAGACATCGGTCATCTGAAATCCCGCGAAATGATAAATTTCAGGCTTAACAATATCGGTTTTGTATTTCAGGCGTATAACCTGATCCCTGTGCTTACGGCAAAGGAAAATGTGGAGTTTATCATGCACCTGCAGGGCAGATCTAAACATGACAGAAACCAAAGGACAAAGGAGCTGCTGGCAGCCGTTGGTCTGGATGACAGGATGAACAGCCGTCCCAACAAGCTTTCCGGAGGTCAGCAACAACGCGTGGCAGTGGCAAGGGCATTGGCTTCAAAACCCAAATTCGTACTGGCAGATGAGCCTACGGCAAACCTGGATACAAAATCCACTGAGAATCTGCTGGATATAATGGAAAAGCTTAATAAAGACGAAAATATTACTTTCATTTTTTCAACTCATGATGCAAGGGTAGTAGCCAAAGCAAGAAGGGTGATAACGATCGAGGACGGGAAAGTAGTGTCTGATAAAATCAAATGAATATCGAATGTCGATTAACGATTTTAGATTTAAGAAGTGAAGTATAGTTTTATAATATTATTTACTATTATCATTTACACTGTGTCTTACTCCCAGGAGAAGGAGCGCAACTGGACGCTTAACGGTTATGTGAAAGATATGCAGACTATTCTGTTCCAGAGACCTGACAGTGCATGGCTGACAGACAACCTTATACATAACCGCCTGAATTTCAAATGGTATGCTTCAGGTTCCCTAACTGCTTCTGTTGAGGTCAGAAATCGTTTTATATACGGTGAGTTTATCAAATATATTCCGGGATATGATGAGATGATAGATATCAATACGGGATGGCTTGATGTGTCGGATGTGCTGTTAAAGGAAAATTCGTTTTTACTTCATTCTGGCATTGACAGGTTATGGCTGGACTATACGAAAAATGAATTTCAGGTAACGATAGGGAGGCAGAGGATCAACTGGGGGCAGACAATGGTATGGAATCCCAATGACCTGTTCAACACATATTCATTTTTTGATTTTGATTACGAGGAAAAGCCCGGCAGTGATGCTCTCAGGCTTCAGTATTATACAGGTGCAGCTTCCAGGGTTGAGATGGCTGTAAAAGCCAACAGCAATGATAAGATAACTGCCGCAGGTTTATACGGTTTTAATAAGTTTAGTTACGACATTCAGTTTTTAGGAGGATTTTTGAATGAACAGGATTACACGATCGGCGCAGGATGGTCGGGTGAACTGTTCAAAGGAGGGTTTCGCGGAGAAGCAAATTATTTTCATCCGAAGGATCATTTTGAGGACACTTCCGGGGTGGCAGTTGCCACTGTATCTTATGAATATACTTTGAAGAACGGGATGTTCTTTTTAGTACAGACTTTATATAACGAAAGCGGAAAGAAAGAAGGTGATTTTAGTCTTGACGAGTTTTACTACCAGTCGCTGAGTGCCAAAAACCTGTCCCTGACACGGTGGTCATTCCTTGGTCAGGTTGCACACCAGGTAAATCCATTGGTTAATGTTAGCTTTTCTGCCATGTACAGTCCCGCTGACGAATCTGTTTACCTCGGACCGACAGTTGCATTATCATTAAAGGACAATCTCGACCTGTCACTGGTAGCACAGACCTTCCAAAGCTCCCAATCCACCGACCTGGGCGGCTCCGGCACATTCATATTCATCAGGTTCAAGTGGAGCTATTAAAAGACTTTTTGCCATAGATATTTTATGAATTAGGTTTACTTTGTGGTAAAAAAATCATAAAATAAGGGTTGCTTTGTGCCATGTTTAAAAGAAAAATAATAGAAAACCTAAAAATATGGAAGGATAAAAAGGAGCGTAAGCCTTTTTGTCTTGTCTGTAAAATCGAAGAATATTTATCCTGGTTAATAAATAATTGAAAACCATGGATCCTGGTTAAAAGGAAGCAGCGACCATTTAAAATGCAGTATTAACAGACACTTCAGCTATATTACAAAGGTGGCTGTCCCCGGATTATTCGGATTATTATAAGGATTGATGGTTAAATGGTTATATGGTTGATATTATACATTTAACAATTTAGCGATCAGATATTGAATATGTTAAGTTATAAATTCATAAGCTTCAGGAAATATTCAACTATTTATTGGCATATATAATATGAATTATCTATTTT
>Ga0180433_10002441_pt1 | contig 28659 bp, 39 predicted proteins | sample SS_ome_8_FD_132980 | JGI IMG/M metagenome (GOLD analysis project Ga0180433, IMG submission 132980) | Hypersaline lake sediment archaeal communities from the Salton Sea, California, USA - SS_1_D_1 metaG | ecosystem: Environmental > Aquatic > Non-marine Saline and Alkaline > Hypersaline >... | reverse complement strand
TGATCAGGCATATAAGCTATGGAAGAAACAGCAGGATGATTATAAATGGAAAGAGCAATGGCTTAATGAAATAAAAAGAGATGAGCGTTTTAAACAACTAGAATTTGAAAGGAAGCATAAATGAAAATAGATAAATTAAGGAAGTTACATAATGAGAAAAAATAAACCCCTTATGAAGTGGATTTCTATTAATAATGCTAAGCCTTTAGTGGGTCAATTTAGTATTGGAATAAACTATCTAAATAAAGACATAGGAATTTATTGTTGGGGATTTGAAACTGATCCAGTTGATGCAATAAGACAATATGAAATGACTCATTGGCTAGCAATTCCCTCTGCTCCCGGAGAAAGTGGAGAATTTTTATTTGCTACCTTAGAAGCAGAAATTGAAACATAAAAAAAAGAAATGGTTAAACAAGAAATAAGCTCAATTCGCGCTGTCGCTACAAGCTCAAGTTTCGCTAAATAGCTTAGCGCAATGAGCTTAAAAGATTTGTCAATTTAACGTCAATATATAACTTAATTAAACTCAATCATATATAAAAAAAGACCTCTTTTTGGGAGGTCTCTTATGTAAAAATGTGTATGAAAACTGAATGCAATCTAACCAAAGAAAGTTTTCAAAAGACACATACACGGTTTTACAGAAATAAATACAAACTTGTAAAATCTAAGGAGTTTCAAATGAGTACTATGAAACTACATTAACAATAATATATAACCATACTATATATTACAAACAATGAATTAATTATTTAAAATTTAAGGAGGTTATATGAGATCCATTCATCATTCTTTTGATATAGAACTGGCTGCTCAATATTCTGTTGAGGAAGCTATTCTAATTCATCATTTTCAATTTTGGATCTATCAGAACAAAAGACTTAATCGTAACTTTAAAGAAGGAAGAACTTGGACATATCAAACTTTAGAAGAAATTGCTGCTATTTTTCCTTATTGGAGTAAAGATCAAGTAAGGGATTTATTATATAAATTAGTTACTGAGAAAGTTAGAAAAACTGAAAATAAAGCCCATGAACCCATTTTACTTTGTAAAAATTATTATGATCGAACAAAATGGTATGCTTTTATTAATGAGATATATTTTATTGGAAAATCCCCACGGCTAAATCCCCAAATGGAAAAAGGGATATCCCCAAATGGAAAAAGGGATATCCCCACACCTATACCAGATACTAAACCAGATACTAAAACGAGTATTATAAATAATACTCCTATAATAGCTTCGAATAGTGAAATCACACTTTCGAAGCCTGATTTTGATATTAATTATGACTTTATAAAACATGACTTTATCAACATAACTGAGCAAGACAAGCTTTCTTGGAAAAAGCTTTATCCTTCAATAGACCTAGAAATAGAACTATTAAAAGCTATTGAATGGATAAAGTCTGAACCTACCAAAGCTAAACACAAGAAAAAGTGGAGGTCTTTTTTACGAAATTGGTTTTCAAGGGCTAATGAACGTGCAAGTAATAAAGAAGCTTTCCGTTCAATGAGAGAGAAAGAAAGAACCCACCCCCCAAGTTCCGGCAGCCCCCCCTCCCTTAAAGACCAAGAGGAAGAGGTCTTAAACGAGCTCTATAATTCATATTATTCATGGTTTAATGGTAAAAAGGCTAACGACGCTTATTGGCAAGACAAAGTGGGCTTTCTTGTTTTGAAGCCTAATTATTTCGAGGTTTATAACAAAGAAGTAAAATTCCAACGTTCTTTAAAAAAGTTTTACCACTTATTAACTACGGAATATGCTGATGAAAGTTTTTATAATTCCTGTAAGCCTTTAATGGAAAAAGCTAAAAAGATGATAGGTGATTTATGAACGAACATAATTGGGCATGGATTAATGAGAACCGTGAAAAGGCAAAGATATTTGCTGAGAAGTTTGATCCCTTTACATTAGCAGCATCTGATTATAATCCTGTTGAGCACAGCATTATGAAGATAACTGCACGAGAAAGCCACATTGAGTTTCTTCTTCTTTGGGCTATTAATCATAAGAGGTCCTCAGAAGGAATTTCTTTAGATTATGAACATCCTCCTTTTGAGTTTGATGATTTATTAAAAAAAACTTACAAAAGATGTTGTTCTAAAATAGATATTAAATAAAAAAAGCTTGCACAAAATATCAGACAGCATATAATGCATCTACATATAAACACAGAGGTTATTATGGATCTAGATGAACTTTACGATATTCTTTTTAATCATATTGACGAATTTAAGTTAAATCTTTCAAAAGCCAGAGGCGGCAATAAGGCTGCTGCTCAAAGGGCAAGAAAGAACTCATTAAAGCTTGCTGTTTATGGAAAAATGTATAGAAAAGCATCAATAGAGGCGGAGAAAGATGATAGAAATAGTTGATTATGAGCCCATTTCAGGAAATAAAGCTTTAAAAGGATATTTTAATGTAAGAATTCCTAAATGGAATATGGAGATTAATCATATAGCTTATTTTGAAAAAGAAAATGATAAATGGATTGGGTTGCCATGTAAGTTTAAAAAAGAAGGAGATAAGTTTATTAAGCAATATGACTATATCGTATTTGATTCAGATATGATGGCTAAATTTCAAGAAGCTTGTATTGCTAGAATGGCTGAATATCTGTATGCAAAAGAGCAAGATAAACTTTTTAGCATGGATGATATTTACGGGCATAATGATGCAGATAACATTAGCTAAATTCACTCCCCTTCCTCCTGTCCGAAAAAAGCCTTTATCCGGCTTTGCTGATTTTGACATAGACATAGAAACCTTCTCTTTTAAGATCAAGGGGTGCTTAGTTCAGTATCGGTTCATTGGTGCTCCCGTTTACTGTATTTACTTACCCAAGCTTAAGCACCCCAAGATTAAAGGCATTAAATACTCTCCCTTTGTCTTTGGAACTCAAGAGCAATACAATACTTTTTTGGATAAAGCAAGACTTGTTATAAAAGATGTCTGGCCTCATGATAAATGGAAGGAAGGGCTGTATAGTAAATTTAAACAAGGGCTCAAAGCTAAGAAATGATCATACTCGCATTTTAAGGGGTCATAAATGAGCTATCTTTTGTTTAGGCATGGGATTATACCAAATTTAAAAGATAATGGATTTAAAAGCCATTTCTGAAAGAATACGGAGGTTTCTAATGAATACAGTAGACTTTGTTTTAATAGCCATAATAGCATTGGCTTGTTCCAGTGTCGCCATATATTATGTCCATTCCCGCCTTAAGCGCTTAATGGAGTCGCTCTCTTATCTGCATGAGACATTAAGCAAAACCTTTGTCGATCATAAAGATGAAATAGATAAGCTGAAAAAAGATATATTGAATGTTTTTTTAGAATTAGAAAAGATCCATAACTTATTAATTAATCAAGATTTTAAACCACAAATTAAAGGAAAGAAAAAATGAAATACTTTATCAACTTTTATTTTACTACAGCTCAAAACATAAAATATGAAGTAACCGAAAAAGAACAGGCAGCCCTTTCCGAAAACATGTCATCCATTCTTATGAATAATAAGTTTTTTGTCTTTAAAACGCTTATCATCAGATGTAAAGATGTTATAGCCTTTCTATTAACTTCAGAAGAAGAAGCAGTCTCTGTTAAAATTAATACCGATCAAGATAAGCCTTTTGAAGAAGTTAAAGAAGAAATAGTCGAAGAAAAACCAGAAGAAGAAAAGGACCAAAAAGAATCAGTTGAAGAAAAAGAAAATTCTTCAGTAGACTAAGCATATCTTCTTTTATAGAAGGCCTGTTTTATAATTGTTAGCCTACATTAATTTGTAGGCTTTTTTTTTATAAATAAAAAAGTCTGTAGAAATGTGTTCGAAAACTACAGACTTAACAAAGGAAAATATGAATAATAAAAATTTCTTTTCTTATCAGCATGTAGTAATTGCCCATATCTTTATGGACGCATACCAGATAATTAAAGCTAATGCCGTAATTACCAAAAGCCATAATACTGGCTTCTTTAATTTAATCAAAAAACTTTTTATCTTCTTTAACATATAACCTCAGGTTATTAATTGATAAATTTCTTAGGACATTCAGGCAATACTCTGTCCTCAAGGTTGTCTTTATTGGGACAGTTTCTTAAATCCCGTCTGTACTGAATAAGTTTTTTCCTTTCTTCATCACTTATAGGATAATCTAATGTCATATACTTATCAGTTCGATTAAGTTCCATATCTCTTTTTGATCGAAGAATGCCCATAATTAACTCTTCATTCAATACCCATTCATTTGAGTTATTATCCCATCGATATCTTAATGCATCAGGACAAGGAGGGACTTCGACACAATCATTATTGTAAAGAATGTCCTCTCCTTCACTTATGCAATAAGCACCGTTGCCTTTTTCTCTAATATAATACTTTAGCGTCATTATACCTGTATCTCGATAACAGTTAATACAGTAGAAGCCACTCCTCCCCATTCACGAGCAGCTCCAGCTCCGTTTATGTAAACATTGCCAGACCCTGTGTTAGGACCAACTCTTATTTTGAATGTAGTAGAAGAAGTCGTTCCAGCAGTCATATAATGCGATAATACTATCTGAGATGCTGGAGCTTGGGCTGCGCTTGAACAAAATATTCTAGAAGCAGCTAAAGCATTAATTGTCGAATCCTGAAATAAGGCTACAGCAGCATTTACAGCAGCGCCTTGAGCATAACCGCTTGTAAATAATATAAGCAGCTTATTGTTTACATTGCCAGGAGTAATAGCTACTGTAAGAACTTCAGATCCTTCTGTGTTCTGAGGAATAGTATCATCTATAGGCAATGCCGTATTACAAGTAACTAATGCCGTAGTGTTTGCACTAACTACCTGAATGATATTTCCGGCAGTAGCTTGTGCTGCCCATGATAAGGCTCCTCCTCCATTAGTTACTAAAACCTCATTAGCTCCTCCATCAGCTGTAGGAAAAGTAAATGCATTATTAAACTTAATAGCATTAGAGCTTGTTGAATCGACAGATATAATCTCATTGCCAGAAGAAGGGTTAGCTCCATCTGTCAATTTTATATTATCATTGTCTGTGTCATCCAGACCAAATGACATCTGGTTTCCTCCAGATATAGCAAGTCTCATTTGAGGATCGCCATTGGAGTCTTCAAACCCCATAATTGGTAATGTCATAATTTTTACCTCTTATTTAATATGTTTATACATAAATATAATTTAATAAGCTTTTCCACTTAATAAGTAATCCAGCAAGAGTTGCATCTGCATGAGTAATTAATGTAGGTGTCCCTAACATAATAGCTAACGCTCCATCACTTCTAGCAGCTTGTAACAATTTGTAACCCCCTCCAAATGTAAAATAATTAGTATCTCCTTCATCAAAAGAAATTGTATCTGTCTCTAGAATACTTGTGGATTTAGCCATAATTTACCTACTTATGATACAAATGCATAAGTAACTTTAGCATTCCAGTTAATAGTCAATCCAGCCACTCCTGTTACTCTAACAATAATTGAATTAACATTAGCTACATAGTCAGCAGTGACTCCAACTAGTGCTGCATCAGATCCAATATTCTTAACAGTAGTAGATACTTTTGTTGAAGCAGCTCCAGTAGTTCGTCCGCCACCAGTTAGTTCAATAAAAGCTCCTCCAGGCCCTGTCGATTCAAAGCCAGTAATATAAGCCTTAAAGATATAATTTCCAGCAGTGACTCCTAATGCAACAGTGACCAAATCATCAGTAACGGCACCAATAGTTTGGCCTGTTCCTTCAGCAGCATCAGCAGCAGCTATCGTAATTACACCCGCTCCATTAGTTACCGTAATACCCGTTCCCGTAGCAAGAGTTGCTGCGTTTGGCGCCAGCCCACTTGACCCAATCACCAATTGTCCATCGGTTAAAGGACCAAGGTTAGATACAGTCTGACCAGCTCCCCCATAAAGTATAGCATTCTGGGTAACAGAAGAAGTTGTCCATGTATCAGCAGCTGTTCTGCTAGAAAGACCAGTTCCCGCAAGACCTTCTACAGCAGCTAAATCATTAGCTAAAGCAAATGTTATGCTTCCAGCTCCTCCGGTAATAGTTATACCAGCAGCTGGTTGAGTAAGGCTCGCAGCGACAGGCGGATTTCCCGTTGAGCCAATTGGGAGTTGTCCATCAGTTAAGGGTCCTATATTTGAAAGAAGCTCTCCGGCAGCTCCAACAATAACTGCATTTTGAGTTATAGATGAAGTAGCCCACGTGTCAGCAGCTGTTCGAGAAGCCACACCAGTAGTAGCTATGCCCTCAACTGCTGATAAATCATTAGCTAAAGCAAATGTTATTGAATTAGCCCCACCAGTAATAGTTATACCGGCAGCAGGTTGTGTTAGGGTAGCAGGACCGGGATTACCAGCGCTATTGCCTATCCACACTTGTCCGTCAGTATCAAGAATAGATGTACCATTATCAAATGAGATATTGTCTACTCTAGATACTCTGTTAATGTTTCCAACAGGACTTGTTGTCATAAATTTTACCTCATAATTTTATTTTAAGATATAAATGTATAAGTTAATTTAACCTTCCAATTAATAGTTAAAGCGACTACCCCAGTGACACGAACAATAATATCGTTGCCACTAGCTACATATTGAGCTGTTATTCCATCTAACGATGTATCACAACCAATGTCTTTACCAGTCGTTCCAACAACAGTTGAAGCAGCTCCAGTTGTTCTTGCTCCACCAACTAATTTTATCCATCCTATAGCTGGCCCGCTTGATTCAAAGCCAATTATTTCTGCTTCAAGAATATAGCCACCAGCCGTCCCTCCTAGGTCTAATGTAAGCACATCATCGTTAACAGCACCTATCGTTTGACCAGTATCAGTTTCATATTGCGCTAACGTTACTTCACCTGTTGCACTATTTGCCGAAAAGTAATCTGAATTATAACTATTAACACCAACGACTGAAGTTGAACCAAATGGATGCCAACTCATAGTTCCTGGTAAAAGACCAGCTTGAATAGATGTCGCTGTTCCCGCCAAAGTAACAGATGCCCAAATCAATGTTCCTGTTCCAGTGATAGCATTTCCCCCAACATGATTACAGAAAATAGCCGTTCCCCTTAAAGTGACTTCAGCTGTTGCCCCAATATCAATAGCTACATCTGCACCACTACTTACCACTCCTTGAAAGATAGAAAGAACTGAGGTGTCAGCTAATGTAAATCCTACGTCATTAATAACCCCTCCAAGTTGGCTATATTCATTCGTTCCAGAAAGAGCAATAACATCACCTCCTTCAAGCTCTCCATGAAGGATGGCTATACATCCGCCAGTAGCAGTAATAGTATTGCTCCCAACGGCACCCACTAACCTAATATGAGTACAAAGTAAATCCATATTGTCGTTAGTTAAATTGATACCTACGGCATTGTTCATTTCAAAATTACAGTTAGTAATAGAAGCTGTACATACATTAGCTCCCGTCATCGTTATACCGACAACTCCACTTGGTGGCATGAAGTTAATATTCTCAATACAGGCTCTTCCTGTTAAATTGATAGTAAGACCTCCTGTCACCTGAACGATACGATCATCAACACCTGACTGCATTCCTATTAATGAGACAGAAGATGTTAACGAAATGTTTTCTACATAGGTTCCAGGATTAATTAAAATGACAGCAGGACCAACTCCAGCAGCAGTGATAGCTGACCCAATAGTTAGTTTAGCTCGAGATAAAGTTTTTCCATCATTTGAATCATTTCCTCCTTTATCTACATAAAATATATTAGTGCTGTCAGTTATCTTTGTGCCTGCACTTGTATCAAAATCCGCAGACAATTGGGAAACTGTTGGATTCCCTCCCGTCTGACCAAGCCATATTTCTCCCGTAGTATCAAGAAAGGAAGTTCCATCATCAAAGGTTATATTGTCTGTATAAAATCTAGTCATATTATCTCCACAAGAGAGAGGGTATATACCCTCTCCCTTTACGTTTGTTAAGCATTAGTATTAACCAAATGATATCTGATAGTTCCTACCCAGTTGTATGTTGTACCAGCTTCTCCAGTTATTCTAATTCTTACATCATTGCCGTTAACATCAGCAGTAAATGTTGGGGCACCAGCTGCATCTTCTAAGACATTAACAACAGGCGCTTGTGCTAAAGCAGCACCAGCACCAGCTCGTCTTGCACAAACTAAAAGATTGCCTCCAACCATAGCTCCATGAGTTGAATTTGGTGCGCATATCCTTGCTTCGACAGTGATTGCTTGGTTAGCAGCCAATGTTAATGACCAAAGGGTCGATTGAACTGCATCTGTTGTCTGAACAGCAGCTTGTACTAAATGCTCTTCTGATCCGGTATAACCTGCAGAAACTCCATCAAACTGAAGTTCTCTGTAGAACTTAACAGAAGTAGTAGAATTTACTTCCATCATCGTAGTTCCAGAAGATGGATCTGTTGATGCCGTATCGGTCGTTAATTTCCAGATATCTGATTGGGAATTATCGATACCTGTTGAATAAAACTTGGTTCCTGCAATTCCATATTCAACATACGCATCATAAGACAAACCTCCAGCTACCTGGATCAGAACTTCTGCTTCAGAATTGGCTTGGTCTACAGTATTCTGAACAGTAAGTATTCTTGTAGCTCCTCCAACCTGAGACTCAAATGAAAAGTCCCCATCAGCATAAGGCGAATCCATCAAGATAGTCATCGTGTTGCCAGCAGCTGTTGTTGAGATACCATTTGTTCCAGTTCCGACAAAGTTAGTATTACCAGCAGCAGGAGTACAAGTAGTAGCATCTTCCGCAGTAAATGTGGAAGCAACTCCTCCAGTATTGGAGATAGTAATAGATCCTGCAGCATTAGCAATACCTATTCCAGCTCCTGCTGTAAGGGTAGCTAAAACAGGAACTCCTCCTGTCTGCCCAATTATAAGCTGACCATCACTAGCTTCTCCTAGCCAACTCAAATTAGTACCAGCGCCTCCTCCATAAGGAACACCATGTAATGTTTGAGCTCCTAATTTAGTAGTTAATGTGCTAGGAACGACTGGTCTTGAAGTATCAGTACCAGTGGTTACTTCTGCTCCTGTGGCTAATTCAACTACTCCTTTTAAAGCATCAGTAGCATCTTGAATCGTTAAAGTAACGGTAGAACCAGCCCCAGCAGTAGATATGCCTTGGGCTGCTGTTCCCAATATGTTCAGGTTATTGGCAGCAGGTGTTGCTGATGACGCCCCATCGCATGTATAAGTAGTGGCGACAGTTCCATCTACTCCAATAGTAATGGAATTGGCAGCGTTAACTACGCTAGCAGCAGTCCCGGCCGTAATGGTGGCAGGCGTTGGTACGCCACCAGCAGCTCCTATCCAGACTTGGCCATCCGCACTTAATGTGGATACGTGGTCGTCAAAGGATAGGTTAGTTACCGCCATAACCCCTGTCGTTGGATCAGCAGAAAATGCTCTCGTCCCAGCAACAGATGGATTGGCAGCAGGCAAAAGTTTACAGCGATCACCATCCGAATCATCAATACCAATGACCCATTGTTGGCCACCAGCAGGTAATTGCATAGAATAGTACGGATCGCCATCAGTAAATCTTGTACTTAAGCTCATATTTTTACCTCTTAAATTAACATGTATCTAATAGTTGCTTTCCAATCAATGGTAGTAGCTGCAATTCCAGTCACCCTTAACCTAATATCGTTACCATTAACATCAACAGCTATAACTCCAGCTCCTCCGCTAAAGTTTTCACTGTAACTAATATCTTCGCCAACCTTTACAGCGACACCGCCAGTATGTGTTCCCACACCAATAGCCCTACCTCCGCCGGCTTCTCCTCCAACTGAATCAAATCCGAGAAAGTCTGCATTGAACTGGATAGCTTCCCCAGCTAATAAGGTATATGACCATAAGGTAGAAGTAACGGCTCCCACTGTCTGAACAGCCGACTGAACTTTTACTTCATCTACCGTGTTAGCAACAGATGATTCAAACCTAATCTGATCATGGAAAATAAGCTGTCCTCCAGTGTGGTCTATTTCTAACCAGTCAGTACCAGACGAAGGAGTGACAGCAGCATTATTGCCTGTAACTTTGTAGCGATCACCATCTGAATTGTCGATACCAGAAGAATAGTAAAGACCGCCAGTAACTCCATACTCAGAATATGCATCATCAGAAGTTCCTCCAGCAACTTGTGCTCTAAAGGTAGCAGCCGATCCACCCGCATCGACTGTGGATTCCACAGTTACTCTTCGAGTAGAACCGCCAGTTGTCTCTTGAAAAGCAAAATCTCCACCAGTATATGGCGAATAAAGCTCTAAACCTACATTAGGGGAACCTCCTACATTCCTTGTCCTTACACCAGCGCCAGTAATAAGTGTTGGCCCCTGGAGATTAACATTACCGGCAACTCCACTAATAGCAGCGCCTGAATCAACAGCAATTTGATTAATGACAGCGCCAGATATTTCTAAGTTAATGTCCGGTGCAGCAGGTGTAGTTATCGCTATCGTTCCACCAGTTGAAGTGATAGAACCAGCAGCAGGAGCAGCTCCTGTTACTCCACCAACAAATTCACCATCCAACAAGTTAGCTACATAACCTAACGCGCTAGCTGCCCCGTTTCCATAAGGAACACGGTATTGTGGACAGTCTAACAACTTAGCGTTAAGCCCATCAGGAGTTACTGATATATTAGTAGCTGTTCCTGTCTGAGTTTCTGCAGTGGTTGCGTGTCTTGTCACACCCTTGACGACAGTCGTAGCATCTTGAACGGTAATTGTTATAGTGTTGGCAACAGCTCCTGAAGTAGTTATCCCTTGAGCAGCTGTTCCATAGATATTAATCGTTCCTCCTCCTGTCGGTAGAGCTGATGCTCCATCATCCCCACGAAGAGAAGCAACCGTTCCAGCAGCACCGCCGGCCGCTACCCACGTGCCACTATCTGCCATAAAATAAATATTGCCAGCAGATGCGTGAACCCAAGACTGTCCTAACGCAAAGTTATCATCACTAGCGGTAGGAGCTCGATCAGCTATCACTGGCATGCTTGGGACTTCTATTAAAGCAGCCTCTAAGCCATATGCATGATATATTTTTTTTGACATTGTTTCCTCTCAATTTTTAATACAGCCCGTTATTAAAATGGCTATTTACATGCAAAGTATTATTTTAATTATTAAAAAACTAAGTATTATTGTAGTCTTAGAAAGAATGTGATATAATGATATTATGGAAAATCGGATATATAGAATCTTGGTTCGTTTTCCGTCTAATATGGAAAAAGAGTTAAGAAAATTAAGTTTTATTTATACCAAATCTATCAACCACATAATTGTACAGGCTGTAAGAGAGTTTTTGACTAAACATAAAGGTGAACATATAGAGGAATAAGAATGAACTATTTTCTTTTTATTTTAATTGGCACAATTATTGTGATAGTTATATGCGATGTATGGGCTAAAGAAAATGAATTTTTGGATTAATCTAATTCATCAAAAATATCTTTTTTTTCTTCTTTTAAACCTTCTTTTTTCCCCTGTTCATTAAGAGACCTTAATGCTCGTGTTGTTCCTTTTACATTCTCTCTAACTGCACTTTTAAGCAAATTTTTATAGGCATTTCTGAAACCAGGATTTCTTTTTAATGCTCTTGCAAAATTGAAAAGTTTACCTCCCACTAAAATTGCTTCTGGAGCTCCTGTCATTCCACTTAAATAAGAAAGTACATGTGAACCAACTATTCCAAGTGCTGATTCTTTGATATTCTTTTTTAAAAAGCTTTCCATTCTTCTAGATTCTTTCAAACCACGATAAAGAGAATTTGCTTCTCTATAAACTTTGCCAAACTTAGGGTTAAGCTTCTCGTAATCGCCAATTGTTTCATCTACCGTTCCTCTTAGCAGTTTCCATAAGCCTTCAGAACCTTTAAATTCAGCTTTGCTAAACTCTTTACTTGCATCAATTATGTCTTTTCTCCATTGAATCATATTTTCAAGAGGTATAGCGCCACCTTCTGATTTAGCAAGCATTTCATTAATAAGGCCATTGATTTTACCTTTGGGTCCAGTTGTAAGTCCTTTACCTTTTACTAATCCTTGTAATCGGTTTAAACGAGCAGTTAATTCTTCTGTTGGAAGCATTACACCTTTAGCCATTTGATCGACAAGGGAATAAAGTTCATTATTAATTTGAAATAAAGATTTATTTGTAAGCTTATGGGTCAATAAAGAAGTTCCTAACGTAGTTGCCACTTGCAATTCAGGAGGCAAATCAGCCCTCTTTGAAGCTACATAAGCTGTAGAGGGAGCAAAAGCTGTAAGAAATGTCTTAAAAGCAGGAGAAATAACTTTTCTCGTAAAAGGTATAACTCCAGGCTCTTTAAGATATTTTAAACCTCCCAGTCCAGCAATAGAACCAAGAAAGCCCATTCCTGTTCCAAGTAACTCTTCTCCTAAGGTTTCTGGTTTTATTTTTTCTCCTGCAAATTCTTCTATTCCTCTATGCATTCTTTCACTAGTAGGAAGAATTTTTCCCAATGGGGTTTCTTTAAAAGGTAAACTTTCTTTTCCACTAATTTTTTCTGTAATGGGACGAACTGCAACTTCATTAGCAAAATCTAGAAGATCACCTATGCCTCCTAAAAATGAAGAAGTGAGTTCAGTAGCAGGATATACAAGTTTTTGCATTAACTGATGTCTTATTGGCTCAAGAGTTTCAGGAGAAGGTCTCCATCCATAAAAGCTTAATGCTTTAGAAGCAGCTTGAGCTCCTTTTGATGGTTCTTGTGCAGTCTCAATTGTATCAAATATATCTCCCATATTATCCTCCTAAAAAGTATATCCCGCATCTCGAGCCATTTGTCTTGCTTTTTCTTTATCTCCTTTAGCTGCTTCTAAAAATTTTTGAGCTTGATTTTTATTAAGAGTTGTTTCTTTTTCAATAAGGTCACTATTCCTTTTACCACCGATCTTCATTACATCAGCTACACTCAAATTGCTATAATCTTCTCCTTCTTTAAAGGAATTAATATATCTTCGAAATGCATTCAATTTACCTTGGATCATTGCATTTGTATCAGTAGGTTTTACAGTTATGGTATTTTTAATATAATCGAAAACTGGTTTGCTCATATTACCTTTGACTACTTTGTCTCGAATAGCAGCAAACATTTGCTCACCTAATGCTTTAATCTCTGCTCCTTCTTCTGAAAAAGGAGTTATTCTTTTTGACCAAGAAGCTTGTTTCATTAATTTTTCTACTTGGTCAGCAACACCAGCATAAGATCGTCTTTTTGTTTCAGGAATAACACCTTCTTCCAATAATTGTTTTCTTTTTTCTAATTCTAGTTTTTCTCTGGCAATCCCCATTTTCTCCTTAGCTATTTGTCCTTGCTGTAATAAAGAGGCAAGTTGAGGGTATTTCTGTCCAATGGCTAATATTTGTTGTTGAGAATATTGAGGAACACCTTGAGATGTTTCTGGTTGAGTTTTGGTGGCTTGTTGTAATTGCGATTGCCATAAAAAGTCTAATTGGTTAGGAGTTAATTGTTTTTGATCTTCTGGAATAGATTCATCCTTCATACGAGTCGCTTCAACATCCTGAACCATATTTATAAATTTATCCCTAAAAGCTTCATTTTCTGTTAATTGTGCTCTTTGCTCTTCAGGAGACATTACAGGTTGAAGTATACGTTTAAGCCGTTGTGCCTCTGCTCTTTCTTTTAACCCTGCTCCCAATGCCTGAGCTAATGCCCCTGCACCTTGGGTTATTCCCTGCGCTAACCCTGATGGGTCTTGAAAAAATAAAACCATATTTTACCTCATCTTCCTCTTATTAAGCCTCCGTATATACCAGCTCCTCCAATTTGACCGAGGGCTGCAAGCAACGGCCCAAGAATGCCCTGAGTTTGCTGAACCATAGGTTCATACGTCTTTTGAGTTCCAATCCCTCCTAAGAGCCCTAATGTGCTTAACTGATTGCCCATCATCTGATTATACTGTCCCATATATTGCTGGCCTAATGCTGTCGATAAGTCTGTCGCTGATTGAGCAAGAGCCTGATTCAATGCAGACGATCCGGCTTCTTCCGTTCCCAGATATGCTTCTTTTAAGCTGGGAATAATTTGCCTTTGCAAAGTCTGGGTTGCCGGATCAACAAAAGACTTTTGAAAGAATTGTTCATATTGTTCAGGACTATACGGCTGAAGGAACTGTTGAAACGACTGTCCCGCTAGTGAGCTCGTCTGTGGGTTTATCACACTCGACAGGAACTGCTGCTGCTGGGGTGTCAAAAGGTTTATGTTCCCCACCTGCTCCGTTGATCCCATTAATGTCTTGCCCATTGGCTCCCTCCTTTTGTGGGTCGTATTCCATGAGTATCGACTTGCTTCTTTTAAAGCCATATCTCATTGAATGCTTCTCATAATTTGTAATCCAGTAAATTTTATTTAGTTTAGCTTTTTCTCTAATTTCTTTTATATGTTCAGCTAATTTCTTAACAGCTTCTCCTTTATACCAGTATTCTTTATCTACAGAGAATGTTTGTATTAAAATATCTTTAGATAAAGGGTCTACCGAAAACCAAAGCATGCCTTTAACTTCATTATTCTTATTGGCAAGAACATATAGATGGGAAAAAGGATTAAGCTTAATTCCGTCCTCCGTCTGAACCATGCTGTTAATCTGATGATAACGGAAGAACTCGTCGACAGAATAGTCTCTGTCCCTTACCTGCTCTATTAAATATTTAGGAATATGGTCAGGGGTAAATATGCGTACCCACCTAAGTTCGTCTATCTTTTTATTCATCCTCTTGTCCTATATACTTAATATTTCCCATCATTCTTCCACTTCCCACTACGCTAAAATTGGCAGAAGCAATGCCTGAGCCCATCGTCCATATCTCGCCACGATAAGTATTGGAGATAGCGTTCATTAATAGATTAGTGACGCCAGCACCAAACGCTATATTCGATGTCTGTAAGATTCCAACAAAAGGCATACCGTTCGTCGTTATTACTTTATATGGCAACTCAATATAAAGATTGTTAGCAGCAGTCGTCATTGACCATTCTATATCAAAGAATAGCTCAGTATAAATACCTTGTCTTATCGCCCATCCATATTGATGAACATATGTAAATAACCCAGGCGTGCTTCCATTAAGGGTAGGTATCCACTGGGTGTCGTCAACATCTGCTTCATTCCTGATGAAGCCATTGACGTTTTCAGCAATATCTTCGTATATATTCTGTAATTCAAAGACTAAATCATCCAAGTATCTATCGACATCTTTTGTTTCTTTTGTGTCTACTCGAAGAGGAAGGATAATGGTAGTTGGCAGCGTCATTAGCTAATACTCCTTTTGCCCCTTTTTATAAAATTAGGTCTAATTCCATGAACAATTAATGGACAATCCAATCCCTCAGTCATTAACTGAATGCGATGCTGGAAGCCAATACCTCCACCATAAGCTCGTTTATAGGTTTTGGTTCGATAAAATTCGCGCAAGTAAACTTTTCCTCCAGTTGTATATGCATTAAAGGTAGTTCCATTTATACCATTGAGACTAAAGTTATTTTCATCAATGACAGTAACTGTATATGAAGGAGCTGCTTCTCCACTGTTTATCTGTATCATCCCTTGACTTCCATAAATATAGATAATATCTCCACTAGTTCGTCCATGAGAAGGTGCATTAACTACCACAGGGTTAGTTTGAGTAGCATCAATAATTTCTGCTACGTAGTCTAAATCAGGAAGTAAATCAATCTCCTGAGAACAATAAGGAGTTCTTTGTGTGTCTTTGTAAAAAGAAATAGTAGCTTTGGTAGCAACATCCGTCGATATAAATAGGTCTACAAAATTGAGACGGCATTCAGCTCCTTCTTCCTTGAATGGGTTCCATGCAGCTGATATGAACTCACCTTCAATAATGACGCCATTATCATCATTACCTGCTTCCATAGTCATGACATTACCATAAATGTCTCCACCTAAAAGAGTTTCTTGGTTCTCTTGCCAGAAAAAAGAGAAGAGGTCTTCATCATTAAAGTCATTTAAGGAAAAGTCCATACTTGTGGCAGCAGTAAAATCATCTAATGCAAAGTCTTTAGAAAAATTCCCATACCCCAAACAATTCATATTAATAGAATAAGTAGAAAAAGAGGAACTATCATCATCATAGATCAAGGCTGAATCATTTTCTGCACCGCTAGCTGTCTCTATAGCATTAAATAACGACCACATGCGTCTATTCGAATAACTTCTCTCACAAAAGACTTTTTGAAACTCATTTACATTAATGTCATCAACCGTAAATTTAGATATCTTTTCATCGACACGTCTCGTCTCTACACCATCTGTTGCCGTTATCCCCCGTGTGCCTAATGCTACAGCATATCTATCATAAGCAACAGAAGCCATCTTACCATCACATGCGCGAAATGAATTGATCTTTTGCCAACGAAGAGGTTTAGCTGGATCAGGCGTAGTAGTCAAGGTCCACACAGAATTAGTGAAAAAGACAATAATCTGGTTTTGAAGGGCTCGTGCAGATATTATATGATCTCCAGTAGCTGCATCTGCGTAGCCACCACCTCCAGCAATACTATCATTCCAATTGCCTGGGTCTTGTTTGGCGCACCACCTTACTCTTTGAGGATAATTTACGCTTACTCCAGATGCCGGTTCATATTCATATGTATTCAAGCAGAGTAAACGTTGGCCTAGAGTAAATATTAGCTTAGCTCCAGTAAGAACACGATAAGGCCAAAGGGCAACACTGTCCAGCTTAGGAGAAAATTCAAAAGTATTCACTAGGCTAACAGATGGATCAAAATAACGTATGCCGTCTGTTACAAAAACAGGTGGCGGAGGAGGAGGGGCTAATTGAAGAACTCCAGGCAGCCCATTAGTAAAATAAAGTCTATTATTTCCTCCGGATGACTGCCAGTTAGCTGTCCATACATAATCATATTCTCCAGAAGTAAAAATATCTACCCCATCTAATTGATCAAAGATAGATGTGCCTACATTGTAGCTATAAGCACGTCTTGCATTAAAAGCTAATGTCGTCTTTATTCCAGTAGCATCTATATGCCTGTCTATTCCCATAACTCGGTCAGTAATAGGATCTACTTTAGCGAAAGTTCCTCCAACAGTATAAGGACTTAATGAAGTAGTATTTAAATCAATAGTAAAGTGAGTAGCGTCAATAACGGTAATAGTAAATATTTTATTATTAACAGAAGTCATACCACCTACTGATACAAGATAAACCATGTCTCCAGTCGTTAGCAAATGAGGCGCTGCAGAAGTAACTTCTCCCGGATTAGCTTGAGTTATATTAATAATAGCAGCACCCGCTGCAATAGCAGCAAGAGCGCCAAACAAACGATAACCTTGTCTCTTTTCTACGTAGCCATGATGAATATGCATGTTATTGAACTTGGAAAAAGAATCGGCAGGAGCTAGCCATGGCTCAATATCAGCAACGAGACCGCTTTGAAACGGGGCAATTAATGTCATCCTATCCTTCCTTGTGCAAACCAACTAAAACTAACAGGTCCAGTAGTAAAAATATTTAAGTCATTTACTGTTTTTACAACTGAAAATGCCAAGGACAAAGTAAGAGGAGAAACAACGGCAGTAAAAATCTCATCAAATGGAGTAATAAATGTTATCAATCCTTGAGTAACAGTCGTTCCTGAATATTCTACGATACGTGTATTATCACCTTCTATATATCTAGTTACTGTATATCTAGTTCCTCCTGCCGACCCAGGATTATCTACTTCCTGCTTATAAGTATTTCCTGTTAGTTGATAAATTTTTGATTGTTCATTTATTGCAAACATATGAGCATTTCCAGCAGCATCATCTTTACAATAAAGAATACATGCATCAGTAATAGCAGTAGGATCATTAGGAACAACCAAAGGCGTACGATTGTTCAAATTTGAGGCTTCCATCTTTAATGTAGAATCACCTTCTTCTATTGCCTGCCAATTAGGTCTAATAACTATACCCAAATTTCTTACCCTTTCATTATCTGCAGGCTTGCTTTTATTCCACGTCATCATTCACCTCAAAATTGTGGAGTTGATCTTACATTTAATAAATCTTGTACCGTTCGCGTCAGTATAATACCAACTTGCTCTTTATAAAAAGCCAATGTTTCTGCATAGGCATCGTTTTCGCCATAATCAGCAAATATGTCTAAAGATGTTCCATAAGCAATAGCAGGCCCCCATTCACTCAAATCAGGAGTGTCTGTGGCATTAACTAAAGGAGTCACTATTTGATAAGCTTTCATCTTAATCAAATAAAGTTGGTCTGGAACAGGGTATAGCTGAAACTGGTTATTATAATACAAGATGGCTTGAGGACGTCCTGCCTTGAATAATATGTAATTTAAATAGATAAGCTGACCATTGGCAGGAGGTGCATTGAAAGTAACGCTTACTGCTCCAGTATTATAATTAATAGTCGCTGTCCCTGTTAAGCTCCCAACAATTGCTACATCCGATGATGTCCACGTTTTATTGGTATCTTCAAAAGTTTCAGTATTATCGGTAATAGTTAATGTGCCCGGATAAATAGGTGTGTCTCCAACAGTTGTTGTAAATGTTATCGTTGCTCCATCTCCGGTCCATGGATTAGAAAAAGTATAAGATAAATTAGTTTGGTTTTCCGTTTCGAATTTAATAGGGTCTTGGTACCAATAAAGAGGAAAGTTATTCACAGTGGCTCTCGGCTCAAAGTTAGTATATTGCGTCAAGGGAGCATCATAATAAGGCTGATTAAATGATGTCTGAAAAGAATAATAGGTATGCTTTTGCTCCAGTTTAACGTCAGCAGGGAAACGTAAATTATAAAATTGATTAATCCTTTTATCGAGCTCAGCATTAGTCATCTCAGCAGAAGTAAATCTGCCGGTAACTTGTCTAACTTTTCTTCTAATATCAGATAATGTCCATGTAGACATATGTTAATCTCCTTCCATGATTTGCCTCATCTGAAAGCGTGGTTTAGTCCCCATCCTTGATTTAATTAAATGCCCGTCACCATCAGGCGTCCACTTCCATTTTGGGCTGCTAGCATTATTTATGTGTCTGGCTAAAAAGCGCGGAAACTTATACGTTCCCCCATGAAGAAGCAATAACGAATGGCCGGCATATGTGCATTGGTGGCTGACACCAGGCTCTTCCAGGTTAATAAATTCATATTTTTCTAATTCTCTTAAATATTTTTCTTCTTTCTCACCTTTAGGCTTAGGAAAAATAGGTAGTTTTTGCAGTTCGCTAGGCTTCATCTTTTCTTGTTGACTCATAGTCTTTTATTCCTCATTAAAAAAGTTAATAAGGGAGGGGTTCATTGCCCCTCCAATTATCTATTAAACAACAGGTTCTTCACTTTTAGCTACGCCTACCATGACATCACTATTAGTACCAACAACGCTGGATCCAATAGTTACACCCCTAATAGCTAAATTATCAATAGGAACAGGGTCGCCTGCGCTGTCCGTCACCCTAAAAACATCCCCTCCTGATACATAAACACTATATAAAGTAGTGTCTTCAACAAGAGTAATGGTAGTAGAAGTAATAGAAGCTACAGTAAATGTTCCATTAAGGCTATTAGCAGTAGATAGGTCATCAGCAAGAGCACATACTTTAATGGTATCGCCCGCAGCAAACCCAAAGATAGCTGTGTCATTAACAGTAATAACACCAGGGTTAGCATTAGTGAAACCACTAATAGTAGCTCCAACAGCTGTTGACTGAGCTAAAGGAGTAAACCCATTAGCAGCGGTATAAGCTCCTGTATCTACCTGGATCCATGAGCCTGAAGGCATTGATGAATTCCAGTAATACTGAACTCCTACCGTTAAGTTGCTTACCGTAATTTCACCTACAGTAAATCCAATTTCTTGATTACGTGCGGCTGTTCCCAAAGCAGGATTTGTCCAGCCAAAAACCTTCATCTGTGACATATTTATCCTCCTTCTTAGCTATGGGTTGCCATTACGTTTAACATAAATGCATCATTCAATATTCGAGCAACAAATGGCTTTTTCCAGCCAACTGTTCCCCTTTGATGTAAAGCATCAGCCGACCCTGCTGAACCTAGTGGCTCAACATAGAATTCACCTGATGGCGATCCTAAATAAATAACGCCATATGCTTCTTGCCCTAAGACAAAGTTATTATAGACAGGAGGTGTTGCCGATGATACCGATCCAACAGATGTATAAAGCCATCTGATATTTCCGGTCGATCCCCATTCAGCATCCAGCACTGTCTCTTGTCCTGGGTAATTAGTTGTGCTATTAAAGCCAGTAACGTTGTTCTCTAAATCATCGATTAAGTCTGTATGCAATAGTCCCCAGAAAGCAGGGCGTGTTGGGCTCGTTCCAATGCCAGTAGAAGCAGTTACTACTTCTGATATCATCTTGGCATTTTGTCCCAACAATACTCTTACTGCACTATCTAAATCTGTCTTAGTCAATTCAGTAGGAGTATTGCCATTGACTCCATTAGCACATAAATAAACAGAGGTTGTCGACCTAAGCACATCTCTTGTCACTTCATCAAGACTTTCTCCCAAATTTTGTGCCAACAGACGAGATGCATCATTTAATACACGATCCTGTACGGTTAGCTGAACTTGGTCAGTAATAGTGACAAAGTTTCCATAGAAATCAACTGTTGCTTTTATGTCATTAACAGAAAGAGCTGCCCCAGGAGGAGTAATTCCTTCAGATAATGGTATAGGCACAGTAGCTAATCGGTTATATCTACGGAAAACAATAGTATCACCCTCCTTTTCAGGAAGTACTCTTATCTGAGCAAATTTAGTGTGGATAAGAGTAGGATAAGCCGTCATCAATAAAAGCCTATCATAATATTCCCGAACAGCAGGAGGTATGTTTGCGGTTGTGTTCATTGCCTTTATTCTCCTAAATTAAACCGAGATTCTTGTTGACCAACTTTCTAAACTCACTATCAGACATATCCTTATATCTCTTGGCATCAGCAACAGGAGCGGTTGTCCCCATACTCGATAATGAACCAGCCCTTTCGGCGTTCTCAACTATGCGTTTAGCATCAGCAGACTTATTTGCCCCCATATCTTTATCTGAGCGATAAGCTTCAGAATTCGTTGCCAAATGGTATGCCAATTCATAGTCCTGGGTGGATTCAAGGGTTTGTCTTAATCTCGGATTTTGTTTTAAAACATCAGGTAAATATTTAGTTATTACCTGCTGATAATCAGGGTGCTTTTGTGCCATTTGCATCTCAGCTAACGTCATCTTAAATTGATCAGCCATACGAGCGGTATGCTTCTTGTATTCGCCTACCGTCACAAGCTCATTGTCATCAAGTCCAGCAAAATCATCTTGCACTCTAGCTTGCTGCTGTTGCTTTTGCTGCTGGGAATATAAGGCGTAATGCTCCCTCATCATCTTGTTTTCTTCTTCATATCGTTTATTTCTTTCTTCAGCTTCGTGCCTCTTCGCTCTCTCCGATTGCAAAGCCGATAGCGGAACAACTTGCCCATCATTAGAAACAGATTGACCACTTTCTTGCTCGGTTAAAGCTTGCTTCTCAACATTAGCTGAAGGAGCGGCGGCCTCCGTTTGCTGTTCGCCCGTATTATTAAGTTCTTCTGACATATCTTATCTTTTCTCCTTAACATTTACGCCCTTTCTTAGTTGGCGACACTATCTCGTTATGTAAGCCTCAGCGATTGTTGTCGTTTCATAGACGACATCATTCGTGGGCTCAACTCCAAATTTGGATAAAGCGTCATAATTAAACGGCTTTTGAGGCATGTTGATCTCCCAGCGGATAACTCCTGACTTGTTGTCAACTTCCCCAATAATCATGCCTACCTGAGACATGGGTTTAATGTCGTACGCTTTAATATGCTTCATCATGGTGGGCTTGCCGTCAATGCTCATCTTGGCCGGAGTAGCGAATAGAACGATCCAATAGAGGTCTTTTTTGTTTTTATTAGCGGCTACTATTGATTCTATTCTTTTATTGTCGTCTTCAATGATAGCATCGCGTGTCTCCCCTACCTGTTGAACCATATATTACCTTATTTAAATCCAGTCTTTTAATGCTTCACTAGGATACCCCTTAGTTCCACATTGGTATTCTCTTATCTTATTAAGATCGTATTTCTCAGCATCACAGTTAATCTTCTTAACAGGACTAGCATGCTGATTGTCTTTAAGACGAGCTTTCATGCCTGCCGACTCATGCATACGATCTCTCAGTGTTTGCTTATATTCAGCCATAATTAAAATCCTCCACACTTAAATAGTTTGTGGCTCTTCTTGCATCATCTGGCCAACTTGTTCTTGACCAGGAATATTCATAGCAGGAGGGTTTGCCGCTGCCTCTCCTCGTGCTGAAATCATTACGTCATCACTCTTCACTTGCTCTTCCTTTTGCCTACTCATCTCTTCTAGCGCTCTTACTATCTCTAAATATTTTAATATCTCGTCATTGTCCATAGAGGCCAACTCCTTCATAGCTTTAACACGATCAAGAGCAGCAGAAGACCTGTCATCGATAGCTTTAGATGCCCTCTCATCTTCCAACCCCATATTGGCCACAGCCCGCGTATATCTCTCTTTAGCGCCAGCCATCTTTTCAACAGATGCAGCTTTATTGTAATTAAGAATAGAGGTAAGCTCGGCTTGTTGAATTTGTTGGGCTTGCTGCGCCCTCTGTTGCTGGGCCTTGAAGTTCTCTTCAATTTGTTGGTTAAATTCAGATTTGCCTTGAAGAGGAGCTGCTTTCGCTAACATATCTGGTGTGACTACGCTGCTTTGTGGTCCTCCCGTAAGCTGGTAAAGATCGGTAAGCTGTCGAAAATAAAGTTGTTTTTGTGTGTCTGTGAGAACGCCTTCCTGCACGGATATGTCATATTTGGTGAAATTAGGATTAAAGAACTGAGGAGACGGCTGCTGGTTAATAATGCGCGCAACCTTCTCAGGCTTCCATCCCTGCATGATCTTAAGAGCTTTTCGAGAAATATTCTTTTGAGCATCACGTATATTGGCAAAGACATCTTGTAAATTAACAATAGAGGAGCTTTGCCGTATCATCATCATAAGTCCGGACTCCTGTGCGCTTTCGGCTATGCCAAAAATCGATTCGTTTGTGCCTAATACTCTCATTATGTCTTGATCCATTTGCCGTTGCAGTTCAAACATGCCGGCAGGAATATTAGCCGGCTGAATCTGAACTAAGTCGTTCGGTTCGGCTCCAGGCTTCTTCCAGATAACTTTACCTTGAGACGTCTGAAAAAGAGATTGCGGATTAACAACAGCCTCTTTTGTGGCAATCCACCCTGAATTTATCTGTGAATCAAGAATATCTATCATCTGAGAGCGACGTTTGTTGGCTTCTTTCTGCGGGTCAATCATGCATCGCACTAATGACTGCAACTTGAGCGACCAAACCTCCGCTTCTGGATCAAATATGCCTACAGCAGGAGTAAATGGATATTCATCAAGACCGTATGGGTTAATCTCAGTCCGCATGTAGTGATTATTAAGAATAATATTCTGTTCTATGTACCTTTTTTGCTTGGATATGAGCTTAAGCTGAGGGTTTTGCTTTAGAAGAAGCTTCATTCCCTGACGATTAGTATCCCACTCCATGCTTTGACCCGATTCCTGATTAACAATCACAGGAACGGTTTTCCATCTCAGTCTAAAAAATTCGTTGTAGGCCATATAACGCTTGCTGTCTATCTCTTGTTGGTAAGGAAGCCACGGGAATTTATCGTCACGGCTCCAGCCAAAAGCAGCTAACTCCCTTACTTCTTTCTCTTGAGAAGGAATAAGAGAAACAACTTGCTCTTCCGTCAGGTACTTTCTCCGTATTACATACGAACAATCAGAAAAATCTAGTTGAGTAAAGTTAGGATCAAAAATAAAGCCACAATAGGGCTCTCTTCCAAAACGAATGTCTCCATTTACTGGATCGTCGCGATAATCCACCCATACAGTAAGTAAATTAATGGCTGTCTTAAGAGCTCCCCCAAACGCTTGGGTTACGCTCGAATAACCATTGCCAAAATTAAAAGCATGCAGCAAAAGCTGGGTAGCCTGGTCCGCACCAAGCTGGTCGGAGTTCTCAATCGGGACAACTACCGGACTGGTCATGTGCTTAATCTGATAACCAATAAGAGCATTGATGTTCGTTCTAATAAAATTAAAGACTAAGGCATTCCTGCCTTCACTAAAGAGCTTCTCTTTTTCTTCTTCATCCCACTGATCCCCTAAATATTGACGCAAGTCTAATTGGGCTCGAGGGTAAATAGGATTGAGGGCATAATACGCTTGTTGATAATATTGATCGTACTCATGAATAATGTCGCGTTCATTCATCAACCTTCCTCTCATGTAATAGGTTATAACTTTAACCCAATTATAATTTTAATTATTAATAAATCTTTTTTATAATTATCTCAAGAATTTGTTTACTTACGAAATATATCGCACTCAAGCTTTCTTCTTAGAATGCATCTTTTTTAATGTTAAAGCTAACCGCGCCCTCTTTCCCAGCTTGCCAGGCTTTTTAGCAGCTGCTTTAAGCTTTTTGATGGGGATATTCTTTTTCTCTGGAATACCCATTTGTTTGGATAAAGCATTTTTTTTAAGACCAATATCTTGTATCCATTTCTTCTTAGCCATCTCTAACCTCGTGTTATTATTAACAACGGAGTTAAGTTAAAATAAATATTTATTAGTTATTCAAGAATTATTTTCTTTAAAGCTTTAAAATTATTTAGGGCTGCCAATATAGCTTTTTCAAAAAATAATCGATTTATGGGGCTTTAATTGGCCTTATCGCTTAAATCTGTTTCATGACCATATCATTCATTTCTTCTTTTTCTTCCTTTTGATCTTTGCACCACTTTTGCGTGCCTCATTTAATGAAGCCGCTATTGCCTGCTTTTGCGGATGGCCTGCATGAATCATTTCTCTTATGTTTTCGGAAATAACCTTCTTTGATTTACCTCTTTTTAAGGGCATATAACCTCCGTTTAAGGTGGATGTTTACAATAAAATTAAATATTTAAATTAACAATGCAAAACTTTTTATTGGTATATAAAAATAATTTTATACTTGACTTTTTAATATTTCGTTAAAATACTAAGGAGCGAGCTTTTTGCGAAGACGGAAGACGAGCAAAAGCCCCGAGTGAAACGAGGGCAGCAGGCGAAGACTGCGTAAGCTTTTGCCTTCCGGCGGAGGAAAAAGCGTATATATTACATTCTCTATAGACTAAAAAAAAGAAAGGTACAGGTGTGAAACACCTCCTTTCAAAAGAAAGATACAAAGAATTGTTATATTCTCTCTCTTCTCTCTTTGATTAGTAGAGTTTGTTAAGATAGGTACTTTCTTTAGATATTGGTATTCTCTAAATAAAGAATATATAATAATAGAGAAAGAAATTTTATCCCGAATATATAGAAATTATTTTAATTTAAAGTAATTATGGGCATATGTAAAAAGATCTATCAAGAAATGCAAGAATCACCAGCATGTAAACACCAACGAAAAGATTTAGATCGCTTTTGGACTAAAAAGTATAAAAGGGTAGTTGAAAAAGCTTCCAAAAAACAGACCTACGTTTTATTGGGAAAGAAGGTCTGTAAGGCTTACATTAAATGAGTTGAGAAGATTAGAGCGTCGTATATATCCACATGATAGAACAAAGTAAAGACATTTCTTTAAATACATACCACATATAGTATCTCTTTATAAGACTCTAATTAATAAATATATTTTATATTAATCATTCCATTCCTGAGACAGAAACGTTCCAGCTGGCGCTTGTTAGCTGGCATTATTTTCTATACAATCTCTCTAAGTACTTAGCGTCTTCCTCAGTAAAGTTATAAGATAGATCACGCTTAAAGAAATGTGTGAAAAGAGCATATCTTTGAGAATCTATTGAGTGATCATACTTCTTTAAAGGCTTATCCTCACCTTTCTCTATAGCCTTACTATCCCACAGATAAGTATGATATTCCTTTATTGCGTTAACACAATTCGAACATATCTTATATGTACCATTGCTGAGGAGCTGCGACATGTAGCGTATGCCCGGGAGGACATCGTTCTTTGCATCGATCACGTTGAATATACTATTACGTCTTAGCTCTTGTTTAAGCGATGAGGCTGACGGGTCTATATATATCCCTTCTATGTTATAACCTTTTATAAAGTCTATCAAGTCCAGAGCATAATCGTAATCAGACTTCTGCCTACAATGCTTTTGTGATTCATAGTAATACTCTTTTTCTAGCCACAGGTTGGGGTAAGCTCCGCTGTTGTATCCAATGAGAGAAAAGGAGCATGGATTAGTTGTTCCGTAATCTATGCCGACGATATAATATTCTGCTGGATTTAGTGGAAAGTCGATGATGTGGAGGCTATCATCGAAGAAGTCGAAGACTGCTCCTTCTGCTAGACACCATTCAGCATCAATATAACGTTTATACCATAGCCCTTGATACTCACGCTTTAAGTTATCCTTAAAGTCTTCTGTAAGCGAAGGATTATCATCAATGAAGAAGTGCCACGTAGATAATTTGAGCTCATTTTGTCTATCTAAGTAATTCTTTTTCAGCCAGTGAAAGGGGCTGTCGGCGTTAGTTGTAGCGAACAGCTTAGATCCTTCTATGGAGAGACGTGATAGCAGCATAACCCAGAAGCTTTCTGGTATGAGTGTAGCTTCATCTATATATCCTCCTGCGAAGGTAGATCCTCTTATTTTTGTTTCAGCTCGTTCATCGGAAGCACCTATTAGATATATACGTCTTCCCCAAATATGGAGTTCATTTTTACCTATATAGTGGCGTGAATCCATACCGATGAGCCTAGCTATTTCGTCTATAATATTATGCTTGATGGTGGTAGCTGTTCTACCTATTATAACCAAGTTACCGGGAGGTGCATGCTGAACATATTCTAGCCAGCGAATGAGTGAGGCGAAGGACTTGCCTGATCGAACAGCTCCTTCCCACAGATTTATTCTATTGATAGATTCTTTTATTGATAATTTTTGTTTAGGGCTTAGGTTGAACATTGCTATAGGTATGAGTTTTTAAGCCGATATGTTTTTTAATAACCTTAAATACGAAATATGGGGAGATGTTAAGTTTTTTTGCTATTTTAGCATAAGAGAGATGATCATGAATGCGGAGATTTATGATTTGGTCTAATTCTTTTTGGGGGAGGCGGTCTATTTTATTGTTATAGCTAATTTGTTTTTTCGTTGTCATTTTCATTTAGTTGTTGTTCTTTCCATTGGTTGAAGGCGCCTTTATTATCTTCTTTCATTGGCTGTTCTTTAGCTATTTCAGCTTTCCATTTAAGAAGTGCTTTATAATCTTCATCATACAAAGGCAATATTTTTTCACCAAAAGAGCTGTTACGATCCCCTAGGAAGCAATGGTACGCGATTTTTGCTCCTATTAAATCTTTACATTGTTTAATTGCCAGATTCATTTGAGGATAAGCTCTAGCTAGATCATGAAGCCACCCTTTATGTTTTTTATATTTTTCATATAGATAAGAAGCGATATAAATTCCATTATCATTATGAGCCCAATCTAACAAGTCATCAATAATTTTTTGAATATCTTCATCAGAAAATTTCTTAGCATAACCATTACCTTTAGCAGCGGCCATTGATCAACTCTTTTGTTTAATTAAGCTAAAACCTTAATAATCCTATTAGAAATTGTTATAATAGAAGTGGATAAAAAAGTAAAAGAATAAATACTACTAGCCTAAAATGGGAAAACATGATATCTTTTGATAAAACTTTTTACCAAAGAAAGTATGTATATAAAGAATATAAACTTGTTTATGGAGGTTATAACTGCTTATGAAAATCCAACAAAATCAAAAGAAATCGGTTAAAATCACTTGCTTTTTAACCCGAGATGTAGTATATTATAGGAGTGAAATATGAAAGTAATCAAAGTAACGAAAGAGTATTTTCAGACAGAGGACGAGAAGGTTTATTTCTTCGAGCCTTTGGAAAAAGAAATATCCGTTGAGGATATGCAGAAGATTGTGAATGCTAACGAAAAAATAATTAAGGAGTTAAAAGACAATGCAATACATGGGAAGTAAAAATAGAATAGCGAAACACATTCTGCCAATCATGATTGCTGAAAGGAAACCTGAACAATTTTGGGTAGAGCCTTTTGTTGGTGGTGCAAATATGATTGATAAAGTAGGTGGGAAAAGGATTGGAAATGATAGTCATGAGTTTCTTATTGCCCTCTTAATTGCATTAAGAGACGGGTATATCCCACCAACCAATATCAGTAAAGACCTGTATTATGCAATCAAATCAAACCCCACGGACTACCCAAAAGAGTTGGTTGGGTTTGTTGGCTTCCTTTGTAGTTTTGGCGGAAAGTGGTGGGGTGGGTATGCGTTCAATGCAAAGGGAGATAATTACGCTGATAGAGGGAGTCGCTGTCTTGTTAAACAGGCAAAAAATTTGGACGGAGTAGTGTTTAAATCTGGTAGTTACTTGGAGCTAGAGATACCTGAACACAGTTTAATATATTGCGACCCTCCGTATGCCAACACTTGCAAATACAAGGACG
>Ga0180433_10002440_pt1 | contig 28667 bp, 41 predicted proteins | sample SS_ome_8_FD_132980 | JGI IMG/M metagenome (GOLD analysis project Ga0180433, IMG submission 132980) | Hypersaline lake sediment archaeal communities from the Salton Sea, California, USA - SS_1_D_1 metaG | ecosystem: Environmental > Aquatic > Non-marine Saline and Alkaline > Hypersaline >... | reverse complement strand
GACATTGGCAGAGTGATTGAATTGACGAAAGGTTATTCCGCCGCTGGATTCGCGTCATTGCGGTCTAATCTTCAAGCCAAGCAAAAACTTTACGAATCAGGGAATTTCACATTTGCCAGAATACAGGAAGTTGTAGATGACCACATTCCTCCCGCTATCGGTAAGACGAGAGAATATCAGAAACTTCAAGCCCTGTTGAATTGCACACGGAAAAGCCTTTTGCCAAAGTCGGCTTTGGCAAAGAAATCTATCGAACAAGTCAAAGATGAGTGGGAATTCAAGATCAAAAAGCTCGAATCAGAGGGGATACGATGATTCCCGATGAAGAAACTACTAGAAAGTTGAAGGAGTGGGCTGAAAAGCACGGTCTTTTTTTGAGGATTACCAACGAACAGCATCATTGGTCGTTTTACAAAGAAGGCAAGGTGTTTTTTGAATGGTGGCCGTCTACGGGCAAAATGGTGGCAAATAAAGAATGGGAGAAAAGCAAACGTATTCGTGACACAGCCCATCTTATGGCCGTCATGACACCAACAATACTTGAGGCCGCAAAGAAAGGATAACCATGTTCATTTTTGTTATCGATACCGAGCAGTATGCCGGTAACTTTGAGCGGGAAATGTGTGCCTACATGACCGGCCAATATGGTGAATGTGGTGTCGGGGATGATATGGCAAGACTTTTTGAACAAGAAACAGATTGGCCTGAAAATCTGTTCGATTCCATCACCGAACAAGTGCCAGATGAGCATGGTTGTTGCCGTCCTGCCAAGATTTGGCCGACTCCTGGTTGGTTCAACAATGGAATGGGAGGGCACTATCGAGAAGACCAAAAACAAGACCAACAAGCCCTTGAAGATCGGAACGCAGAATATCGCAAGCAGGGCGAGCAGTATCCCAAGATCAAAGCGGATTGGGAATCCAGGTGCAACGATCCACTGGTAAAGCATCCTTGTTACAATTCCGTAGCAATCTTTTTCAATAAGCGACCGCCAGATCAGCTAATTGAATTGATGAAGATTCGGGCAAAAGAATTCGCTTTGAAGAAGCCCTCACGGATGCGGGAATTCATGCCCGACATCACCATCACTGGATTCCGATTGTTAGAAGAAAAGACCACCACAGAGGAGTTGGAGATATGAAGCTGCTATTACTTGCAATTGTGTTGATTCCTATGCTGATTTTCGTCGCATGGCATTTCTGCATAGGATTCGCACGCGGATGGCGAAATACACAGCTACTAAGTCCAGAAGATCACGATGATCTCATACATTACATTTACGGACGACTAGACGGAAGCCTCTCCGATGATGCTCCCATTTTTCGCCCGAGAATGCGGATTATCGATTAGCCCGCGAGAACTTGCGATACGTCGATGTCTTGGCCGGTTGTCTTCCTAATGTATTGGGCTATTTGACCGATGACCAAACTAGCTTTGGCTTTATCCATTCCCAAGGTTTCCATACCTCTTTTCAAACCGCCAAGTCGATTGACTACTTGTGAAAGGGCTTGTGCTTGTGCCCCTTCTTTGCCTGCTTGGCCTAAAGCTTCCGCACCAGAGCCAATGGCACCGCCAACGGCACCAGCAGCTTGACCTGCAATATCGCGAGCCCTTTGGGCTCCAGCTTGTACGCCAGCACCGATGCCTCGCCCGACATCGGCCACTCTTTGGGCTCCAGCTTGTACGCCAGCACCGATGCCTCGCCCGACATCGGCAACTCTTTGGGCTCCAGCCCGCCCGACATCGGCAACTCTTTCGGCCCCGGCTCTAGCAGCCCGACCAAGGCTTTTGGCCCCTCTGCGGAATAGACCGCCGATGCCGCCACCAATTTTCTTGGCTATACCGGCCCCAGCACCCAAAGCTTGGGCTCCCCTTTCAGCAGCAACATCCCATACTTGTTCGTTGAGAAGTTCTTCGCCATATTCTTCAACTAATGTTAGGACATTTTCGCAGAATTCGTCTATATCAACGTCATAGGCGATGATGTATTCGGCTAATTGTCTATGTGTTTTGTATTCATTGAAAGTAATCATGGATTTCTCCTGAATGTCTCCTTAATAGCAGCTATTACAACTATTTAGTCATCCCAGAGAAAAACCAAAAAAAAATGACCGAACTGCTTTACAACTGGATTCGTAGGGGCTATAATAGCTTAGTAACAATACCCTAACCCCCAAAAAGGAGGTAACCATGTGTAAGTCGTCTGAGTTCTCGTAGGTGCCCTACGTCTACGTTTTGGTCCGAAAGGATCTCCCTCCCTCCCAAATCGCCGTTCAGGCGATCCACGCGGCCATTGAGTTAGCCCGTTCTTCCCTCTCGTCTGCCGAAGAGCATCCCCATGTGGTTCTCTGTGGATTGAATTCCGAACTACAGCTTTTCAACGCTCTTCAAAAGCTCCAGAAAGCCGGTATCCCCCACAAGCCCTTCTTTGAAGCTGATCGCGATGATGAGCTTACGGCTGTGGCCGCTGGCCCCGTTTCTGGAGAGGACCGCCGACATTTTCGACGGTATCACCTTCTTCAAGATTCTCGAATGGAGGAGGTGGCAGCATGAATGATCGTTTTAGAAAGCTCCAGCGTTTGGCTGTTGATTACGATAGTCATCTTCGTGCTGGTACGCAAAATTCCGAAAGTGGCACGGCGATCCTTGAAGAGATTGAGTGCTACTACTGTCACGCCTCTAGAGAAGAGGTTGAAGCGTTTAACCACTTTACGTCCTATCTTGAGAGAAGGAGAAATGAGATGAGTAGTGTTGTAGCTGATAGTGTTCATGAGAGCCGATGGGGCTTTCACCCCGTTTCCTATGAGACGTTTCGCAAACTTAAATTCCTTCACAAATGGTATTACCAAACGTTAAGGGATTTCGCCCGGTGGGTGCGATGGAAAAATAAGTTTCCTCACAACCGGAAAGGATCGGAACCTCAATACTGTCCCTTCTTTGTGCCGAAGCGTCGGGGACATTGCGTGAATTATGGCATTGTCGCTGCTTACCGGCAAGCACGTATGCCCGTCCCGCGAGATGAAGTGCAGCCTCTTGAGCTTTCCGTCGAAAAAATCGACGGAATGTACGAAGAGGTGAAATCCTGGGTTGAAAAGCAAGAGAAATCCTGCTAAACTCCGAGTGGGAAAGTGGAGCATTCCCTGTACGGGAGCCCCTTTTCGCCGTAGGCGAAAAGGGGCTCTTTTTTTTATTTAGTCCATCTAAATAATCTAAATATGAATGGTTTCAGAGAATGGCTATTGAAGGTTGAAGCGGCGGCTATTTCCCCCAATATCAATATGCCTGGACATCTGCGACCTCTAGACATCTCAGTTTCCCGCAAATGGTTGATGTCTAAACATGCTAAAGCTGGCGGCAATCCAAAACACACCTTCAAACGCAAGGTCAAAAGTGACAAGTTCTTTGACACCTTCTTTCCTGGTAAGGACATCCACATTACGGTCAAAGATGATAACAATGCTAGTTTCTGGACACAAATGAATTTCGGCTATGAAGACAAAACGGGCTGGGATGCTTGGACAGACGCACGCAAAAAATCCGATCAAGGGTCTGATGTTGAGATTTCACTAATTGTTGATCTAGCCCCCATAGGAACCAAGCGAAGCGAAGAGGCTTATCTGGCCGGGTATACCGACCACTATGGAAACACCTATGGATTTCGATTGTCTGACGAGGAAGAAAAACGCTATTTACAGGGCAAGTATGATGCAACTCATTTTTATGCATACGGTGCTTCGGCCCCAGATCTTCCAAAAGCTCCAGTCAAGCAAGGGTATGCTTGGGGCTGGAAGCCCTCAGATGGAACCATAATGCCTTCCCATTGGCGAGGTGCCGTCCAACCCGCATTTAATACAATTTTGGATGAAGAACTACGACGCAAGTATCCTCCTAAGTTAGTTGCTTATATTCGCAAAAAGATCGTCAGTTCAAGTAGTTACCGCTACCCAACACATGAATTCATGAAAGAAATCGAAAAGCGGATTCTACATTCCGGGGAAAATCTCGGAATAGATGGTGCCAGGGAAATTATTAGGAAATTTATCGACACGCAATTAGACGATATCTTAGATCAACATGACGATAAGTTGCGTGGCGAAATTGAGCATTTACGACAAACACACGCCAGAGTATCAAAACAACCGCCCCGAGATCCCGAGAAGACTCGACGCATATCTGGTTGGGGCCATAGCAGGGACGTGACGGCTCAAGAAGATTGGGAAGATTATGTGGCATATTTGGCACAACGAATGCGTGGGGCAGAACGAAGGCTAAAAGGCTGGAAAAAACGATATAGTTTGCGACGACAACCTCAGTTGCCCTTTGGTTCTTCCCCTGCCACATCGTATGACTTTGTTAAGGAAGATGGTTAATTTTGGGCTTCGCCCAAAGCGGTGCTTTTTTTCTATACATTCCTAATTCTTTGCGTACTTGATCCATTGCGTACCGAATGGTTTTCTCCATATCCAAGTAGGAGTGCTGGAAAAGTCTGCCTCCTCCGATGATGCCGACACTTCTTCTGAGCCTATCCTTGTACTTTAGAAATGTATTTCTATTCTCTTCGGTATTGATGGGATAGTATGGTTCTTTGTCATCGTCCCATACATCCGGGTATTCATGGGTAATGATGGAGTCTTCGGGAGGATCATCTTGGAAATGCTTGTGTTCGATGATGCGGATCTGCGGGATCTTTTCATCGGTATAGTTCATTTGTCCGATTCCTTGGAAGTCATCATTAACTTTCTGATGGATGAATTTCAGGGTGCGGTATTCTAACTTGCCGTATTCATAGTCGAATAATTGGTCAATTCTGCCGGTGAACACGATCTTTTTACCTCCCCAATCGCGGCTGAAAAAGTCGGCTTCAAGATCCACTTTGATATTCTTGTGAACGAGCATATTCTTGACCATTTGCGTATAGCCCCATTTGGGAACACCTTGGTATTGGTCGTGGAAGTAGTTGTCGTCATAGGTGAAGCGGAGAGGAAGACGTTGCAGGATAGAGGCTGGTAGTTCTTTCGGCTCGCGATGCCAAGCTTTTTTCGTGTACCCATAAATCAGAGTTTCGTATATGTTTGTTCCCAACTGAGAGAGAGCCCATTCCTCTAGGTTTTGTGGGTTGTCAATGCGTACCTTCTGTTTATTGATGATCCTTTTAGCCTCGGCAGGAGTCGTACAGCCCCAGAGTTGATGATAGGTCATCATATTGAAAGGCAGCGAATAGATTTTGTCCTTGTATGTGGCCTTTACCGAGTGCTGGTAATGGTTGAATTCTGCGAATTGGTTCACGAATTTCCATACTTCTTCATCGTTTGTATGAAAAAGATGCGGCCCGTGAAGGTGAACATAGATATCATCTTCCTTCTTGGTTGCACAAAGGCCGCCGACATAGGGCCTTTTGTCGATGACATGGCATTTTCTGCCTGTTTCGGCCATTTTTCGGGCGAAAGTGGCCCCAAAGAGTCCTGCTCCAACTACCAAATAGTCCATGCCTTAAATGAGTTTGGTTTAACTCTTTTAAAGGCATGAAGCCCAAATTCTTGAAGCTAAAGTATAAACCAGAACCGCTCAAATATGTCGTAACAGGAACGGGTCGTTGCGGCACCGTCTACATGGCTAAACTCCTGACGAGCTTGGGATTCCCATGTACACATGAGGCGATGTTTACTCCCGAGGCTACCTTAATTGGATACCCTAAAAGAGGTCCGAACAGTTTGGTATCCACGGCAGACGGTCGATGGCTAAAGGATGGGTCGGAGATTGTTGCCGAGGCGAGTTATATGTCGGCTCCTCATCTTCCGAATTTCAAAAGCCAGATTATTCATGTGGCTCGCGATCCAATCCGAGTTATCTTCTCGTTTTTGGACAAATTTGATTACTTCAAGCATCGTACCGACAACGGGGATCGCTACCAAAGGTTTATTTATCGTTGCCTCCCTATCCTTACCACTGACATTGACCCTGTTACAAGAGCCTGTCTATTTTACGTCGAGTGGAACGAAATGATAGAGAGAGCCAAGCCTGATTTATTCTACAATGTGGAGTCAAGCGTGGATAAACTGAAAGATTTCCTCGGCGTCAAAACTAATAACTATTTCAAAAACCGCAAGGCAAATAGTCGCTGCAAAGAATTCAAACACACCTACGACGACATCCCAGAAAGCGACACAAAGAGTCGTTTTATCGACATGGCGAAAAGGTATGGATATACTATAATAAGGGCATGAGAATAGCAGTAACGTTGATGGCCCACGGTGACACGGAATGTGTCCGCGATACGGTAGAATCCATCCGTCGCTTTGCAACAGATAAGATCCTTTTACTTGTGGATGGTGCGGCATGGGAGGGCTGGGGGAAGGACGTAGATCTTCCGGTCTATAAGATGTCGGGATTCTATCACAACTTTCCAAAGAGCCCTTATCGCAATATCACACTGGGTCTGATGAATACTGTAAAAGTGTTTCCAGATGTCGATTGGTATTGCTACACGGAATACGATACGCTTTTTGCCTCTAGTGCTTTCAAAGAAGACCTGGAAAGGGCAGACAAGGACGGGGTATGGTGCATGGGAAATGATGCCCGAACAGGCAACATTCAGCTTCCGATTATCGAAAATATGTTGAAGACGAAGATAAATGGAAGTAAGTATCTATTAGGTTGCTGCATTTTTCACCATCGAGACTATCTCCATAAACTTCAAGAGCTAGATTTCTTTAATCGTTTCCTGTATTTGACAAATGATTTCACAAGAGGTTACTTCCCAGGATATGAAGAGCAAGGCGGCTACGATCTTGCAGAACATCTTTATCCGACCTTGGCGAACCATTTTGGCGGGAAGGTGCGAGGTCAAGCCTATTTCGAAGATGCTTGGCATGGAAACTACAAAAGATATCCATTGAGATGGAAACCCGATATTGATCCGACAACAGAAAACTTCCCCGAAGCATCCATCATACATCCCCTCAAACAATACGATCATCCCATACGACAAGAACAGAGAAAGAAACGAAATGGTTGAACGCGAATATGATCCCGTTCTATTGGGTTTTATTGTTGATGTGAACCGACGCAGGTTAAAGTCAGTAAAAGAAGCTATCATTTCAGCAATTTGCAAGATGGAATCGGACGAAATGGCTTATATTTACTATCCAAGCCACGGAGATATACCACGTTGGCCTGGGGAGGCTGTGGCAAGTATTGCGAATTACAAGCCTGTAAAAGTCGATCTTCGCCACGGCATCAAAAGGGTATTGAGCCTTATGGCAAAGGAGGATGAAGACGCTAAACGGTATCTGTTTGTGATTCTTGATGAACTGTCCCCAATTCAGGACAAGCTCACTAGAATTTTGGAACAAAATAACATACCTATTTGGGAACGACAAAATATAGGCGTTCGCTTCTGCATCTTTGACGGGGATATGCCCAATTCTACGGATGTGTGCAAATTCTTCCAAGCCGACACGGAAAATTTAGGCAAATTCATTTTGAATACCTACAAGGAGTATCATGGCAGAATCGGAAAAACCGAAACATCTCCACGCGGCGAGGCCAATGCGTCATGAGCTTTTTTCTCGCTCGCCCGTCGATATAATTATTCCTTTTCACGGAGTTTATGGTAAGGTTACAAAACTTATTGAGAGTATTCTGTTCGTAACAAGAAGCAATCCGTATCGAATATGTTTGGTAGATGATTGCTCTCCGAACGAAAAGTATATCGAGCAATTGCAAAACGCACCTCAAGTTACCCCGCTCAGAACCCCTAAACAATTGGGTTTTGGAGGGGCTTTGCAGTTCGGATTTGAAAGAACACAACAGCCTTGGGTGGTCTTCATGCATTCGGATTGCTTGATTGCGGATCAGGGATGGTTGATTGAGATGGGCAAATCTCTTATGCGATGGCGAAACGAAGGTGTTCCGGTTAAGATGGTATCTGCTAGAACCGACAATCAGGTAGGTGGACCAAAAGCCCTTAAAGCTCCGCCAAAGACAAAAGGAAAAGATATTATTCTGGAGGAAGGTCACTTGCCGCTCTACTGCGTCATGTGTCACCGCGATCTATTCCCTAATATCGGCGGCTTCATTAAAAACTACCCCTATGCTTGGTACGAAGATGAAGAGTTGGCCTGCCGTATGCGAGCCCGCAAATTCAAACAGGGTATTTGCGGAAAAAGTTGGGTTAAACACTATGGGGGCTTAACTATCGAGAATCTCTGGAAAATGAATCCAAAAAGCAAGGAAATCATGGAAGGCAACCGCGACAGATGTCTCCAGGACATGCAACTTTTAGTGTAATATGGATACATACTATTGAAACATGTTTTAGTTCATTAAGGAGGATTCTCATGAGATGTAGGAAACCTGATGGTGTACTGACAACAGCGGAGTGGAGATTCTTCTACGCTAACTGTCCAAAATTGAACCAGCTTTGTAGCAGCACGTCTGGTGCATGGGTTGCGGCAATTACGGTTTGTCAGCAAGCACTATTCTAATCAATGAAAGGAGAATCGGCCCGCTTGCGGGCCGATTCTTTTATCAATGCCTAATATTAAACGCAACAAACGCAAGCCTTTACCTCCACCGGAAGGGAAGGTTCTCATTTTTGGACATCATCGATCCGGCAACCACTATCTTTCTGCCTTAATAAACATCAACTTTTTCGGGAAAGAAGACTATAAATTTCTTTGCAATTCAAGGCAGCACACACTCATTCGTGGCATTCCAGGCCACGGCAAGTACCTTTACGTTTATCGAAATTTCGAGGATGTATCCAAGTCATGTTTTGAAATGCGGGCTAGGTTTGGTTTGGACGTGAATACCTACGAAGACTTTCTCAGCCAACGGTATTGTGACATGTATACGGGAAAAATTGCGGTCAATCTCCATGTCAATTTCATCTATAAGGAGTTCAACGACCGTTCCGGTTCGATCTTTTTCCACAATATCAAGAGGACCCCTCTGGAATGGCATACGTTGCACCTAGACCATTTTAGGCAAAAAGCGGAGCAGTATCCCGAGAATTTATTGATGGTATCCTATGATCGCTTGAAATCAGATTTCCAGGGGCAAATGTTGGAAGTTGCCCAATTTTTCGGAATAGCCCATCGAAAATTTCAGAACGTCGAGCAAAAGGTGGGCTATTGGGTGAACAAGTAGAATTTTTCGGAAAGTCTTATTTACATTTCCTTGGAGAAGTTCTATAATCTCGGGAGTGACTTCTAATAAAGGAGACTTCCATGTTAGTCCTGTCAAGGAAGAAGAACGAAAGTATCGTGATTAACGACGATATTACTATCATCGTGGTCGAAATCAGGGGCGACAAGGTTCGCCTGGGGGTGGAGGCCCCGAAAGAAGTGCCGGTCCACAGGAGGGAGGTTTTCGACGCCATTCAGAGGCCAAAACCCTCCAAATAGTCGAAATACCCCTCTGCTGGTATTGACTCAGTTTTTCCGAATGGGTATTCTGGGTGCCATGACGGTATCCCAAAAACCCAAATTTGTCATCGAGCTTGAGAGGCTCTTTGCGACCTTCAACTGCGAGTTGTTTGAAGGTCGTTTGAAATTACCCACTATTAGCGTTCACCCCGAGAAGCAAATAGACTTCCAATTTGTTCCTGCCACCTATCAATTACTTGTAGGGAACAAGATTGCGGAGTTCAACCTTAATGAGATATTGGAGGCGTTTCTACACGCAATGGTGCATATCGAAGTTGCCGCCAAGAGGAATTACCACAGCAAGAAGTTTCTAGCGGCTGCTTTAGAGGTTGGCTTTTATGTTACGTACACCGATGGACACGGTTGGGACAAGACAACTTTTGAGGCCCCGCGTAATCCCCTCTTGAGGATTATGTTTCCGGGTGGAAATGAGCGGAATCGTTTGCAAGAAGTAGTAAGTAAAATCCGTGTTAATGAATCGGCTTTATATGAAATGCAACAAGACATGAAAAACAGGAAGGTAAAGCCGTTTCTTCTCAAATATGAGTGTGGCTGTCCTCCGCCACATAATTCTATCAGGTCGGGTCGCCGTCCAGATGGAGCGAATCCCATCAACATTAGATGTTGCACATGCAATCAGCTATTTCGCTGCGTGGAAGGTTAGTGAAATGCAAAATCAGGGACCACACGAAGAGTTAGCCAACGAAATTAGGGAGACTTTAGACAATGACCCATATACACGGCGAAGGAAGGTAGAGGCGGTCGCCACCGGCAGCGGCATCCTTTTACGGGGAAGCGTCACTTCCTATTTTCAAAAACAGATGGCTCAAGAAGCCGCAAAAAAGACCATTAACGGCAAACTTGGAATCGCCATTCGACTGAGAAACGAAATCGAAGTCGAAAGGTGATTTACGTCGGTCGAAAATCTGGCTATAATAGATTGTTATGGCTAAGATCCTATTTCCGCCGACGCCTCTAGGCAAGATGAACCCCAAACGTCTCCAGAAATTCGATGATTCTGGAGAATGGGTGGCACAGTATAAGTATAATGGCACCCATGTGGTGGTCCATATCACCCCTAAGAGGGAGGTGTCGATCCTCACTCGACACGGAACCCCTCCGAAACTTTTTTCTCTGTCCCGCACTCACCGCGAACAAATTCTCGCCTTGAATTTTGAAAAGGGGAAGGAATACTGGCTCGCGGGAGAGCTTCTCGACCACAAAACCACGGACGAAGACTACAAAAAGAAAATCGTCTTCTTTGATGTCCTCCATGCGGGTCGGTATTTGATGCGGCGACCAAATCAAATGGGTCGTCTGGAAATTCTCAATTCTATATGCCAGCCCGATCCTTCCAATTTAGAGCCCGCCAATGGAATTGCACTCCAAATTAGCCCAAACATCTGGATGGCCCAGGTTTTTGAGACTAATTTTGTAGCCCATTTCCAAAAATTTCTCCATCTTGACGAGATCGAAGGACTAATTCTTCGGAAACGTCTGAGTGCCCTTGACAATTTCGGTGGGGAGGAGTATGAAGTGTCATGGTTGCTTAGGTGCCGCAAACCTCATGCAGGCGGCAACTACGCATTTTGACATCCGAAGCCGTCAAGGGAGGTTAATATGGTTTCGCAACAGTCCCAGCATAGGGATATTGTTGAGATGTTTAGTGAGGATAGTGTCCAACATCTCGACAGCAATCTCTATCGCGTTCGTTTCTCGGACATCAATCCGGCAAATGCTGGTTTGATGTCCGAACAAGGTCAGATTCTTTATGGTAACCCCCGCTGGACTAGGAGCCCAGACGGGAATTTGATCGCAAGAGGCATTAAGGGCAACGGATTGCAGCACAAAATCGAGTCCAAGAAGATGGAGGAATTGCGTGAGTCGATTGCCCGAGATGGGCTGGAGAATCCGCTTCGTTTGCGGATCACGCAGATCGATGGCGACCCGGCCTTGGAAATCGTCGGCGGGGAACGTCGCTGGAGGTCTATCAGCTACCTTATCGAGCATGATGAAACCGTTATCGATCCCGAGACAGGTGAGGAAGTACCGGCAGAAGAGCAGTTTAAATGGGTCCATGCTCGCATCAACGAGATGGATGACGACGCTGCCTTGGAGTTGGCCTTCCGACCCAACGAAACCGGCGAAACCATTGGGGATGGAGCATCAGTTGAGGTTGTAGAGAAGCTTCGCTCCTGCAATTACGACGATGACCGAATCCTCAAAATTACTGGAAAGTCTACTAGTTGGCTTTACGATAGCGACAAAATCCTCGGCCTTGATGATACAAGCCTCGCGTCTTTTAAGAACGACGAGATCAATCGAGCAATGGCCCTGAGACTTTGCGATGTCGATGATGTTGATTTACGTCACAGAAAACTGGAGGCCGTTAAAGAAAAGGCCCTGGTGAAATTTATTGCCCGAAAAGAAGCCCTACAGGGAGCTATCGAAGAGGGCGAAACTGCCGTAGAAATTGGTCTTGCCGAAAAAAGGATGGCCGAAATCGACGGGGACAAAGAAGCAGCGGACGAAATCGACAACGAAATCCAAGACCTGCAAGAAGACGTTGTAGAGCTTCAACAGGAATTGGAAGAACTTGATGAACAAGGACCAAGAGCGGGAACGTCCGACGACGACGAAGATAAGCCGTTTACCCCTGCCAAGATCAAGAAAGGGATCTATATTCCAGTCGTTGAAATCGTCAAGAACGACGGAATGGACGAAGAGGGAAATGAGCTTGAGATCGATCTCGATGATGCGAAACTCGTTAAAAAAGTCCTTGAAGTCATCCTCAAGGGAAAAAAGGAAAGGAAAGGCAGCAAAAACCCGTATCCGATCCTTAAGGTTTTAACCAAACATTATCAAAATAAATAGGAGTCATTCACTCTCGAAGGGGCCACTTTCGCCGCAAGGCGAAAGTGGCCTTTTCTTTTTAATAGCACTACATATTTTTGATGATGCGATTGTGCCCCTACTGCGGTCGTAGTTTAATTAGCCCATTGGACTGTGGCATCACTACCTGTGATAACTGCAATCGCGTTTTTGATTCTTCAAGTTACCACAAAATTCTCTCTATGGCCTGGATGGTTCGACGCTGGCACGTAGAAGATCCTTATCTTTTCAGGTATAAATTCGGATTCTCCGAGCAGGAAATTGATGTTGTCCACCACTATGTTGTGGAAGAAGGCTATTGCCACGATGAATTGGTGAAGGCATTGGATAAAACCGATCTTGATTTTTCCATCTAGTTTCACTATGCTAGCATAATGGTTCCTATGCTAGAAATTCTTGTTGGTCCTATTGCTTCTGGTAAAAGCACCTTTTGCAAAAGAAAAGCTAAGGGTGGGGCCATAATCGTAAATGACGATTCTATTGTAACCGCCCTCCACGGAGGGGATTACACCCTGTACTCGAAAAAGTTAAAGCCTGTCTATAAATCGGTAGAGAATGCCGCCATACAAGCGGGCTTGATGATGGGCAGGTTGGTGGTTGTTGATCGACCGAATCATTCTGCCGCGATGCGGCGGCGGTACATCGCTTTGGGAAAGAGCTTTGATGCCAAGGTTACAGTTGTCCTGTTTAAGCGAGAGCCCCCAGAGGTTCATGCCAAGCGTCGATTCTATAACGATCATCGCGATCTTCCTCTTCAACATTGGGAAGAGGCTTGCAGAATACATGAATCATTATATGAACCGCCCGATAAGGATCGGGAGGGGTTCGATTATTTGTTGGACATGGAAAAGTGGGATTTAACCAAATGAAAGACATACGCATATTCGGCATGGAAGGATCGAGATGTTATGCAAGCAGGGTGGCTCGCTTCCTGGGGCTTCGATTAACTCCGACGATTGAAAAGACTTTTCCCGATGGGGAGCCTTACATTAAAAGTGTTGCGGATGAAGTCGGCAACGTCCGAGGTTGTGACTGTTATATTATTTGCTCCCTCTTTTCAAATACCATGCAGTCGGTGAATGATAAGTTTTTGAAACTGCTGTTCTTTGTTGGATCACTTGAGGATGCTTCCGCCGAACGAGTGACTTTGGTCTGCCCATATTTAGCCTACCAACGGCAGGATAGGAAGACCGAATCTAGGGCCGGAATCTATACAAAGTATTCTGCAATGTTGTGTGAGGCGATGAGGGGCGACATGCGATTGCGGCTCATTACAATGGATGCCCACAATCTCGCTGCGTTTCAAAGTTCTGTGCGGTATCCTGTGGATCACTTAGAGGGTAAGAATTTATTCGCTGATTATCTATGCGGCGGTACGGATCGCAATGGCCACGCGATAGAGGAACATATCCCCGAGACATTGAAAGTTGGTGAGTCTGACCTCGTTGTTTTATCCCCCGATGCAGGAGGATTAGCTAGGGCGAAATTCTTCCGAGCCGCGTTAGAACGTCGCTTAGATTTGCGGAACAAAATTGAAGCCCTGGCCCTAGACAAAGAGCGGAGCGACGGGGAAGTTAAGGCTGGACACATCAGCGGCACAGTTGAGGGAAAAAAGGTTGTCATTTACGATGACGTAATCGCTAGCGGTAGCACAATCCAGCTATGTTTCGAGACTGTAAAAAAACGTGGGGGCGAGGTATGGGCCGTCTGTGCGACCCACTTTTTACCTACAAAAACTACCCAAGATAAACTGTCCGAGGTTCCAAGGGTCATTATAACTAATACAATCCCGATTTCCTCTGATGCCGAGGGATGGGAAGGTAGACTTTTCGTAGTTAAAACCGAAGAAATGTTTGCAGAGGCTATCCGCTGTACCTACTATGGGGGATCGATCAGCGAACTACTCAAATAGCTACCTTGCGATCTTCTAGCTCTGAGCGTAAAACTACCACATCTTTTTCGGCTTCTACCCCCAATCTTACCTTGTTTGGGCCATCTATCCTCACTACGGTGAGTACGATGTCCTCTCTGCCGGGGACTTTAATCAGGATCGTTTCGTCTTTCTTGCGGCTCAATACCAACATGTCGGCTCCTTTCGTAGGGCTTCCTTTTGCCTTTAGGAGAGTAAAATCGAGGAAAAGTTTTTACATTTGGAATTCCGTGCGTATAATTGGATAGAGACACACATTGTTGATGCCGTGAGGCTAGACTCCACTCAGAAGCATCATTTTGGACATTTGGAGTCTAAACCCACTAAGGAGTTAGTTCGCATGACAGGTGCAACTTTAGATCAGCTTGAGAAGGAACGCTCTTTCCATAAGGAGATGGTCGGCATTCTAGACAACACGATTGCCGAAACAAAAGCCGCCCAGAAGAAGTTTTTGTCCGGTGGAGGCAGCAAGGTTTCAATTCCGAAGTCCCCTGCTAAGGCCAAGGCCAGGAAAACCGCCAAAGCCAAACCCGGTCGTCCCGCAGGCAGCAAGGTAAACAAAAGCGAAAAAATCAGGGAAGTCTTTCGCAGTACGCCCACCGCGAAAAACAAAGAAGTTGTAGCGAAGTTGGGTGACCAAGGTATCGAAGTGACCGATGGCCTTGTCAGCATCATCAAGAAGAAATTCTTCGCGGACAAAGGAAAACCCGCCAAGAAAACCCGTGCGAAAAAGGGTGGTAGGACCGCCTCGGCCAAAAAGACGGCCTCTAAGAAACAGCCGAGGGGAGATTTGAAGGTCATCATCAAAAAGATCCTCGGCAAGCCGAGTCACAAGCAAGGCTTAAAGCTCGCTGACCTGACGGAGGAAATCGTCAAGGCTGGTTATAAAACAACTAGCAAGAAAGGTCGCGACGGCTTGCCCCAGATCGTCTACCAGACGCTCAGGATCATGCAGGAGGGTAAGATGGTTGTCCACAATCGCAAATCCCACCGCTATCGCCTGAAACGAAGTAGGGCGGCCTAACGGCCATAGGTAGTTTTAGGTATAAGCCACCCCTCGCCAACGGCGAGGGGTGGCTTTTTCTATTTGGCTTTACATCCCCCCACGAATGGACTATAATCCCAACGTGTGGACTATAATCCCAACGTGCCTCTAATGAGGGAAAGGAGAATGTCATGCCTTACGATCCGCGTCCTATTAGCGAAGGTGGCAATCGAGGGATCGATCAGCCGGATGAGCCAGGAGGGTTTTCGAGAAATGCCCCAGAGGGGAAGTTCCGTATTGTTGGTGTGGACACTTTTGACGGTGGGGATTGGGTCTACAAAGACGTTGATACCCTAGAAGAGGCCAAGGAATTTGCTGCTGAAAAGGTTAAGGAAAATCCCCAAATGTTCAAAGTTCATGTCTACAACGACCAAGGGAAACACGTTCATCAAGGAGGTACATTTTGAACTGGGAGGGACACAAAGAAAAGCTTGCCAACGGTGAGTCCGTTCAGTTCCGTCCTCGCGGGAATTCGATGAGCCCAATTATTGGCAGTGGCGATCAAGTGACGGTCGAGCCTGTTACCGAGGCAGACCTAAAGAAGGGTGATGTCGTGTTTTGTTGCGTCAAAGGAAAATACTACGTCCATCTAGTTCAGGCCATCCAGGAAAAGATGGGCGGTAGGAGATTCCAGATCGGCAATAACAAGAATCACACGAATGGGACCATTGGTTTCAATTCGGTTTTTGGAAAGGTCACAAAGGTAGAATCGTGAATTGGTGGTGGTTACTTCTTGGATACTGTGCTATCTGTTGGGCTTTAGAGGCCCAGAGAGCCTGGAATTTCATTCCCCTCCTAAAGAGGAGTCAGGTTTGGGCGGATACGAATGATTTGTCTGAGGGGCTTAAAGCCGCCGTTCTGGCAATTTTTTGTCTTTTTATGATTATCATAGCCCCCATCCGCAGTCCCTATCGGGCTTCGATTTGGATCAGGAAGAAGATCAACAGATACAAACTAAGAAGATCGTTCAGATGTTTGGCTTTTCAAACATCGGATATAGATACTTTCTTAAATTACGTAGACAACATGAGCGACGATGAACTGGCTGATTTCAATGATCGGCTGGTGATAGCACTTAAAGAGGCTATAAGATGTCAGAACCAGGGCTCACAGCCATTCGAAGTGAAGTTGCCTCTGTTTCCGAAGAACCAAGAGGAAAAGACATACTCATAGTTGTTCGGAATCAGCCTGAATATACTCGGCAATGTATTGAATCGATTCAAAGACATACCAGGAACTTCAAGTTTTTCATTTGGGACAACGGTTCGTCGGATGAGACAATTTCATATTTGCGAACGCTGCCGGATGACGCGACGTTGGTTAGATCGGCGGCAAACGAGGGGTTCATTAAGCCAAACAACCGTTTGGCCGAAATGGGCGAGGCTCCCTACATCATCCTCATCAATACAGATGCCGTTGTTTATGAGGGATGGGACGGGCTTTTGACGGGATGGCTGGAAAACCATCCGAACACAGCCCAAGTTGGCTTTCAAGGGGGAGTTTTAGATCATACAGGGAAAGGTGTCGGCCTTGAATTTGGAGGCAGTATCGACTATGTGTGCGGTTGGTGTTCGTGCATCCCGCGAAAAACATATGACGAATTCGGACTATTTGACGAAGAACATTTGGAGTTTGCCTATTGCGAAGATTCCGATTTTTCGATGCGACTTAGAGAGGCGGGCAGAGATATTTACGCCTTGCATCTTCAACTGGCCTATCATTTTCAAAACAAAACTGTTTTGGAGGTCATGCGAGAACAGGAAATACGGCATTTCATTGCAAGGAACCATGAGTACCTAAGAAAAAGATGGGGGAAGTTCCTACCCTCAGTGGAGAATCAATGACTAAGAAATCACAGAACAACCAGAACCAAAAATGTAGCTTCTGCGACAGACCCAGCAAAGATGTTGGGCTCTTGGTAGAAGGTGGGCCGAAGGATGCCCGAAGAAAGGTTCGTATTTGCGGCGGTTGTATCAGCCTCGCAGGGAATGTTCTTGAAAGTCGAAAGGCCGCTAACAAGCAAAAGGGGAAACAGATCAAAATCCCCACTCCGAAGGAGATTGTTGCGGCACTTGACTTACACGTTTATGGACAACAAGAATCAAAGAAACAATTGGCAGTTGCTTGTTACGCTCACTACATCCGACTCGCAAATCAGAACGAATATATTGGAAATGATCCGCTGAACGAAGTGGAAATTGAGAAGTCCAACATTTTGCTCCTGGGTCCGACAGGTTGTGGGAAGACGCTTCTTGCCAAAACTCTTGCTGAAATTGTGGACGTGCCGTTCGCTATCGGTGATGCGACGACAGTTACCGAAGCTGGGTATGTTGGCGAGGATGTCGAGAACATGCTGTTGAAGTTGCTACATTCAGCAGATCTCGATATCAGTGCGGCTCAACAGGGAATCCTTTACATTGATGAAATCGATAAGATCGGCAAGACCAGCCAAAACATATCGATCACTCGCGATGTTTCTGGCGAAGGTGTTCAGCAGGCTCTCTTAAAGATGCTGGAAGGAACTCAATGCAATGTTCCTCCGCAAGGAGGCCGCAAACATCCTGAACAATCATTCATCGAGATCGATACGACAGACATTTTGTTCATCTGCGGTGGAACATTCGTGGGTATCGATGACATCATCGGCAAGCGAATGGGAGAAAAGCAGATTGGCTTTAACAATTCGGGCGATATCCCTGAGAAGAAAAAGAACGAGTTGCTAAGTAAGGTGACTTCGGACGACATTATCCAATTTGGATTGATCCCTGAATTGGTGGGCAGGCTTCCAGTCGTCACCCATGTCAATGAATTGAGCGAGGAAGATCTGGTACATGTTTTGACGGAGCCCAAGAATGCTTTGTTGAAGCAAAAGCAAAAGATTTGCAAGAGCCAAAAAGTTGATTTGCAATTTACCGATGAAGCTATTGCTGAAATCGCCAAAAAGGCTGCTACGCAAGATACCGGAGCTAGGGCTCTGCGTTCCGTTGTAGATAAGATCATGCTGGAAATCATGTACGAATTGCCGGAACTTCGCGGTTCATCCTTCCAACTCACAGGAAAGATGGTGCGTGGGGAAGAGCCTTTATTCCCCAAGGAGGCCGCATGACTCACTTGAGGTTGGTGGGGGATGTTCACGGACACTACACGACTTACTACGAAATTGTGTCCAAGATGCCATGTTCGTTTCAACTTGGTGATATGGGGATGGATTACGCCGACCTAAATGATGCGGGGTTAGATCCATCTCGCCATGTCTTCATTTCGGGCAATCATGACGATTACACGCTCAAGGAGCGACCGGACTTATCTGCGGATGATACGTCGATTCTATCTCCCAGCAGTAAATTAACCGTGATCTTGCCGGATGAGCATTTTTATATTGCCGAGAGCGAGCGATATGGAATTCATCTGAAAGAATGTCTTCCAACATTTGAGGAGCCAACGGTTTGCGAATATGTCAATATGCCCGAAAGCAACCTCGGTAATTTCGGAATTTGGAATATTCCCGACACCGACTGGAAGATTTTCTATAGCCGTGGGGCCTGGAGCATCGATGGCGAATACAGGAGAAGGGTCCAGGCAGACAGCCAGGGTGTTTGGTGGTATCCGCGAGAACAACTTGCGGTCGATGAATGCAAAGCTGCCATCGAGCTATACGAGAAAGAGAAACCCGATTTTGTTGTTTCTCACGCGGCCCCGACGTTGGTTTTGCAAAATTTGAACTTAGTTTTCTCGGGCGGGAGGATAGTTCCGACGAATACGGGCCGAATGTTGGAGATAATGTGGGAAATTCACCACCCAAAATTGTGGGTTTTTGCTCATTACCATCAATTTTGGGAAGGGGTTATTGACAAAACCCACTTTATTTGCTTGAATCAGTTACCAAGAGAAGGTGCATCCTTGGATTTAGACAAAAACCTCCAAATTCTGGGGGTCAATCTGTGGGAACGCGGGGATGATCCTTATCATCCTCATTTAGCGGAGTGAACGGAGGCGTCCGAGATGAGTGATTTTCCAACCAAAGTACCCAATCTCCCTAAAGTCCCAGACGAGGCCAGGGAAGCCATTGCTCGCGGGATCGAAGACGATCACCCGATTTGCAATCTGGAAGATCTGTGCAAGGACGATCACGGCAAACCCTGTCTCTCCCAGCGGATGTTGAATCAGCTAGAATCCGCAGGAATTATTACATTAGAACAATTGATGAACAAAAAGAAACAACAACTATTGGCTATTCCGAATTTAGGCCCCGAAGGTTTGAAAGCCATTTTCCTTGCCCTGTCAAAATATGACAAATTTCGTGAGGAAATCTAAAGTTTTGTTTTACGTTGATCGATTTTTTATCTATAATGTAATACTTGAAAACTAACGAACTAGCGAACCAAGAACGACTAGCTAAACCAAGAACGAGAGAACGATGTCGAAAAAACTGGACCGTAAGGTTTATCCTTCCGGGCATTCGCCCGACGACTTTGAGTGCTTTGGTCCTTCCGCCGTAGCGGATGGAGAATTCACAGGGACCAAAATTGCGGATATGGGCTGCTTCATGCAAGAAGGAGTCGATTCCAATAAGTATTACCACGCAGCAGTGGTAAAATCCAAAAAGACCGGTGATTGGTTTGTCTACATTGAATATGGCCGCGTAGGTGTAGATAATCCTCAATATCAATTCATCCAATGTTCTTCCGAGCAAGAAGCAGAGCGAGAATACGTGAAGATTCTCGAAAGCAAGAATGTCAAAAGAGGAGTGTGGGAGACTCACAAGGCCCTCGGCAAACGATTGATCCCCAAGGTCGATAGTAAAGGCAAGCCGAAAGATCTTTATTTGGTCAGGCCGCAAGCTACTCGTTCGACAGGACTTCCTGACGCGAAGACGATTACAAGCGATGATGGATTGGATCACCGAAAAGTCAAAAAATCAAACGGAGCCGCAAAGAAAGGCCGCAAGAAAAATGAAGATTGGGCCGATAAAGAAAGCATGTCGTTGATGCGTGACCTTAACATGGGAACCATCAATTACACAAAGGCTTCTATGGCCGATGCAGCTATTCCGACGCAGAAAGCAATCGACAATGGTCGAGCGATTTGCTTAGAGGCTTTGAAACGAGTAAAAAGGGTTGGAGACAGCATAAAATCCCAGGTAGGTGACAGGGAATTGAGGCAACTTACTCGCGATATTTACAGCATGATCCCCAAGAAAAAGCATCGTCGCGATAGGGAGGAATCCTGGATTCTCAGTCAAGACAATATCCAGCAATGGCAAGCTGACTTGGATGCATTTGAATCGGCTCTGTATGCGGCTGATCTTGGAGATGTCGAGGCATCGAATCCTTTTGCTGGAATGGGAATCAAATTGGCCTATCTTTCTAATCGATCTGACCTTGGAAAATTCATGTATGACTGGTGCCCGAATGCCAGCAAAAATGTCCACAGCTACTTGGGTAAGATGAAAATCCGCAATGTTTGGTCGGTTGAACGGCGAAACGAAACTAACAGGCTCAAAAGGGCTCAAGAAAAAATCGCTGGTGAACGATGGACTTGTCGCGAACGACCGCTGCATCAACCCAAGCGAATTGATCTGACTCGGGAGGAAGCGAAGTTGTACTCCCGAAGTGGAACCTACTTGATGTTCCACGGCTCTCGATCCGTCAATGTCAGCGGTATTCTGCGAGAGGGATTCCGTTTGCCTCGCCAACTGGTCGGGGTGCAGATTACCGGAGCTATGTTCGGACCTGGGCATTACACGGCAGATGATTGGCGAAAGTCCGCTGGCTATTGTTCCTTGAGGGGTTCGATTTGGGCCGGTGGTAGCGGAAACATCCGAGGCCGACATGCGTTCATGTTGATCTGCGACGTTGCGTTGGGAAATATGCACGTTGCGTCAGGATGCTATGGATACACCAAAGCTCCTCGGGGCCATCACAGCGTTTTTGGAAAATCTGGAAGGAGTGGGGTCATGAATAACGAATTCATTACCTACGACATCTCTCAGACCAAGATTCGCTACCTTGTTGAGTTTACCGCTAATCGTTAAATTCAACTTTACGACAAAACAAAAACAGACTATAATTGAATATCAAAGGAGAATATGACATATGTGTACTGCCCAAACCGCCGACCTGATTGCTGATGTTGTTACCGCAAAGGTAGACAACGACGAACAATTTACCGCATTTGATGTTTCGCTCGATGTAAAAGAGCAAGCAAAGAAGGAAGGCGTCCCCGTAGAACGACACCGACAGATGAAGGGCACGATCCATACCGAAATGGATAACTACGTCGCGAACGGCCTCTACGAGAAGACGCTTGTTGATGTTGGGGCCGGTAGTCCCGCTTTCCTCTACCATCCAACAGGGTCCGACCCCGACGATTATACCCCGCGTACTCGACGGGACGCAAAGCCGACTACAAAGCCGACTACGCCTCCCGCGAACGTCCTCGGCCTTTCTATTGCCGATGACGACGATGACGACGAGGATGATGGAGACACAAGTAATTCAAAAAACAGGAAGGGCGACAAACGAGGCACTCTTGGTGTGCCTAACGTATTTGTACGAAATGCCGGTTTTCAACAGGGACAACGGGTTTACGCAAGTTCGGGAAACCATAATGGCAAACCGGCATTGGTTCTCTGCAAAAATTGTTCTGCACCTTTGACCTCCTACGTGGTCAATGACTGTGATCGCGTTAGGGTTACTGCGTACATTTTGAGGAAATGCCAAGTTTTCTCGAAGGAAGGATACGAGTTTACCTGCAAAGGCGACGAGGTGGTAGTTACCGCCGCAAACTAAAGGATTTCTAATGACTAAGAAGACCAAGGAAAAAGATCGAATGAAGCCAGCCATTCCGTTGGCTCGTCCTCTAACCCCGAAGAAAGACCCCGGAACTGTGACGCCGCCCGACAATATTCTGGCAGAACAAGTCGCGAAGCTGCAAGCACATCTCCAAGAGGCGACCGATAACCTTTTGTATCAGGAAGCCGAATTGGCACGACACCGTTCGCAGCCGCTCATTCATGGTACGGTTGTCTCGGCCAATCACGAAATCAAGCCGGAACGATTTCAAAACGGCGACAAGTTTTTGGTCGTAGACGATGAGGCTGGGCAATACGCTGGTCGTATTGGCACGATTTACAGCGATGGCGTGAACATGGAATCCGGCACTATTCGTGGTGCATTCCTGGGCATTCGTACCAAACCTCATTTCACCATCGGGATTGGAAACGATCCCGAAACCGGTGAACTGAGAAAGAAACAGGTTCAACTCCTTGCAAAGGATGACGGATCGAATATCGTCCTTGCCTTGGAAGGAAAGGTCACCGAGGTTTGGAATTGGTATCAATTCGATCCCGTACCCGGCGACACTGCCAAATGTGTCACCGGAGAGATGAACAACAAAACCGTTGTCGAAATCATTCCTTCGTGTGGTGTTGGTGATCTTTGCACCGTTCTTGAGGTTGAAACCCAAGTCGGTGAAAATCGCCTTGAAGTGGAAGCGAATGGTCTGAAAAGGATCGTTTACAACTACTTCCCCGAAGTCGAGGTTGGTGATAAGGTCGTTCTCGATCCGCAGGGTATCATCGCTGTTCGGCATACTTCTAATGCCAACACGAAGAGGTTCAAACTACGTAGTGAACAGACCACCACCTGGGATGATATCGGTGCTTTGAGTAGCGTCAAGCAGGAAATTGACGAGGCCATCGTTTATCCCCACACCCACAAGGAAATTTACGATTTCTACAGCATGGAAACCTCGGCTGGGTTCCTGCTCTATGGTCCTCCAGGGTGCGGTAAGACGCTTGTCGGTAAAGCCGCCGCAGCAAGCCTCGCTCGAATTCACGGGAAGGAAGCGGTCCAAAGTGGTTTTAACTTGGTTAAGGGACCGGAAATTCTTTCCAAGTGGGTTGGCGAAAGTGAAGCGGAAAGCCGAGCGATCTTCGCCCGTATGCGAAAACACTACGAAATGCACGGGTATCCGTGTGTGACGTTCGTGGACGAAGCGGATGCCTTGTTCTCCGAACGTGGTGGAGATCACGCTCAGAAATGGCACGATACACTGGTCGCCATGTGGTTGGCAGAGATGGATGGTTTCGACCGAAACGGCGGAATGCTGATCCTTGCGTCCAACCGGCCCAACAGTATCGACGGTGCTGTGGTTCGTGAAGGTCGTATCGATAAGGCGATCAAGGTTTGCCGACCGACTCGCGATAACGCTGGGGAGATTTTTGAAATCCACTTGCGGAACCAAAAGGTTCCTCTCGTTGGGACCGATTTCCAGGAAGTCATCGGGGTCACCGTCGAAGAGATTTTGGATAACACTCGTCCGATCTGCCAAATTCATGAGCAACCGACGAATCGTACTGAAATCTTCACCTTGGCCCACTGCATCTCCGGGTCAATGATCGCGGCTATCGTAAGAAACGCGAAGCAACTCGCGATTCGTCGCGACCTGGAAAACGGCAAAAAACCGAAAGGTGTGGTACTGAACGACTTCCGTGAAGCGGTCACGAATACCTACCACCGCCATCGTGACATCAACCACAAGTTCGATATCATCGATTTCTGCGAGGTTATGGGTATGAACTTCCAGAACATCAAGCAAGAGCCTATCAACGCTTTGGCGTAAAGGGTTTGTTCTCGTCTTTGCAGGGAGACCTCCCTATGGGTGGGAGGTCTCTTTTTCTATTGACCCCATTATCGATATCAATTACCATCATTTACGGGACAACGAACCATCATGGGGAACTCATGGAATATTCTGTTCAATCAGGCGGATTCACGGGAAGAATCTCTGCCCCGACATATCGAGAAGCAGCCAAAGCAGGCATTCTTAAATGCGTCGATACAGGCATTCTTTTGGGTGAAACAATTACCGTAGGAGAAAAAATCGACCAGCTTCGCTACTTCAAGACCGCCGCTCTTATCCGAACCCTTCAAAAAGCAGGACACGATATATCGGCAACCGATTTTGGCCTCACAGAAGAAAAGGGGTAGCTGCTTTACATTCCGAAAAAAACGGGCTATAATGTAATGTTCAACATGAAACCCTCAGATTTGTAAGACGAAACAAACAGTAAGAAAGGAAGAACATTCGATGGCCCAAAAGCAAAAGCAAAAAGGCAAAGACAAGTCCAAGGCTAAGGCTAAGGACAAGCCCTCCATTCCTACCGCAGGGCAGGGTAAGCCTACCAGTCGCCCGAACGTCTTGGCACGATTTTCCAAGAAGGCGAAACCGAAGACCAAGAAGGTCGCTAAGAAAGACCGCCCCAAGCTGCCAATCACTCCTGACCTGGAAGAGAAGCTCAAGAGCTACGCTCCGCTCAAGCGACTCACCGATCTTCTGGAGGCACGGCGAAAGCAGGAAGCCAAAGACCTTGGCGAGGCGATTTGGCAACACTACATCGATTTCCTGTGGCAGAAGCAAAAGGCCCCTGAGACTCCGAAGATCGAGGCCAGGGACGAAAACGGGAAGGTCGATTGTCAGGCCCAATACATGGTTCAGCAGGGCTTGAAGATCAAAATCAAGCTGCCCCCAATGGACGAAGACGACGATGCCGCCGAGGTCTTCATCGCCGCGTTGGTCGATCAAGGGGTGGATGAAGACGATGCCCGCAACTTTGTGGAGTCTGAGCTTGATTTGACTCCGCAATGGAGCATTCCGATCACCACTCTCTGTGCCGGTGACGATCCGCAGTTGAAGAATGCTGCCGAAAAGCTCTTCCTGTGGCTCCAGGGCGAAGACGAAGACGGTAACGAGTTGGACGACGATGCTCCCCTCGTCCTCGATGCCAGCGAAAAGGTCGCTTTGGGTGAGTACGTCAATGAAGAAGCGGTGACCGATCCGAAGTTGGTGGACCCGTCGAATTTCTTGGATCGAGTGTGCAATTACTTTAGCACCAACGACGACATCGCAGCGGTCCTGTCGATGGTTACCCCGACTCACTTCCTTTCCCGAACCGAATTCGGTGTCAGTTCCAGCGAAGCCGAGAAAACGGCTCGACTCAAGGAACAGGCCAACGAGATCGTTGGCGAGGAAGTCGAAAAGGAGTAATTTATGAAAGAAAATCCCCTCGCGTCCCGCGAGGGGATTTTTTATTAGGAGAAGATATGCCATATTTCACGCGAGACTATTGCGATCAATTCGTGGGCAAAACAATTGCCAAAATTGATCCTATCGAAAGATTCGATTGCCAAAGCATCACAATTCATTTTACCGATGGAACGAAAATGAGAATTGATGCGTGTGTGGAGCATGAAGAGAAACCACAACGCTCCCTTACGCTTATTGTAAACAAGAGCTAATGATCGTAGACATCGAACAACTGCATCAGGCCCTTAGTCTAACAGGCGAGCAAAGAGAACTGCTTCGCGATGCTTTGGAAAAATTGATGCGGAAATACAATAAGTTCCATCGTCGTGCCTTCGTAAAGGGCGGCAACCACGAAAAAACAATGTATTTTGCCGGGGTTGTAGATGGTTTGAACCATGCTTTCAAATTGATCTCAGAAGTACATGACGACTATAATGAAGAGGAGTAAACATGCCATACTTCGTAATCAGCAACAGCGACGGAGACACAACTGTTCGATTACTTCATCGGGTACGCGAAGACATGGACTTCTTGCCTGCATGATTTGGGTTGTAGCGTAGTAGGGATGATGATTGGATTTTACGTCTTAACAGCGTGTGCTTGGAAAATCAAAGAAGAGGAAAAGAATGAGGGCAAGATTTGGTTGGAAGGGAATATTCTGCGAAGCCCAAGTAAAAATGACTAACCACGCAAGAATGCACGGCGGCAATATTCCGTCGAACGAAGAGGTCGATTGAGTCAATTTTAGGAGATCTTTAAATGCCGATAGAAATTACCCAAGATTTTGATGCTAAGGGCGACGAAATGGAAAAAAGGTTTTACGTCCCCGGCGTGAAACTCAAGTCCATTTGCCCCGAGTGTGGAAAAGAAGTAGTGGATGATTTGGGGGAACAGTATTTATCTTATCCCGAAGTCAATGTGCCTTTTGATTATACTTTCTGCCACGAACAACAGCCAGAAGAGGAAGGTGAATACTATTGTCACGAATGGAAAGAGAGAATTATATTAAGGATTAGTGTAGAAGCGGCTGAGGGAGAAGACCTTGACCCGGATGCCTTATGAATAGCTCAAGTATAATCAAACTTCTCGATCTGGTTGAGTCTGGAGAATTGCCGCCCGAGGCGATTCCGAGGATGGCCTATTTTGGACACAAACTTCTTCATGGAATTCATGAGCCCGAACGAAAATACAAATGCGTCGGCTGCAAAAACGAATGGACGGTTATGGATGGCCTCAAATCAGATCCGGTCGTTTATGGCGATTCCACTTGCCCCACTTGTAAGACCAAGGATAATGTTTACGACATTACCGGCGACGACCGATTTGGAAAATGGCAATGTGTAGAGTGCCAACATGAATGGACTTCTGAAAATGGGTACATTTGTCCCGAATGCGGAGCCGAAAAGGAGGTTCCCAATCGTTCCTGTGAGCATTGCGGCCACAAGTGGAAGTCAGTAGATAACATTCCCTGCCCCGAGTGTGGAAAATGACCGCTAAAGAAATCCTACACAAACTGATTTTGGGGTTCGACCCTTATCTTTCAACCGGTGTTCCCGAAGTCTATTGGGGCCTCGCTATTACGCTAACCCGTGAAATCTACGGTCCAGAAGGAGTAGAATTGCTAGAATCGGCTCACCACACTTATGATAGTTCCGTAGAGGCAGCTTCCGAATGTATCGTGCATTCCATCGAATCACTTTCCAAATGGGAGGATAAGGAATTTGAAACTTGCACCGAAGAACTGATTGCTGCTTTGGAGAAACTATGACCGACCAATACGATCTGAAACTGGTTGCCGTTGAAACGGGTCAAACCGAAAAAGATCTTAGCGAAATGGCGATCAAGCTGACAGCCTTTGTTAATGACGAGGGTTTCTACTTGACTATTTCGGGATACGATGATGATTCTCGCGAATTGTGGGAAATTCCCGAAGCCATAGAACTCTGCAAAAGGATAATCAGTAGTGGACTTATTGTTGTGTTGAAAGGGTCATCCCAAGTCAAAGAACTTGGTGCCCGCGACTTCGGTGGTCTTCCTGCTCCTCTCGGTGCTTTTGAAGTGTGGGCTTTCAGTGAAGGACGAATGAAACATGGAGGAGCGGGATTCTCAAAAACCGACCTGAGTGATTTCAACAAGATGCTCCAAAAGGCAGGCGATACGTTGAAAAACTTAATTATAGAGAGAAACTAATTGGTGTTCATAGGTTAAGTGGCGATATGGCAGTGAGTCGTCCTAGCCACAAAGCCGGGAGCTAGTCTCCCCCTTTCGAGCCCGATCAGGTAACGCTCATATAAGCCAATCGGGCATCGTTTTCTTCGGAAAATCCCTCCCCCATTTGGGGGAGGGATTTTCTTTTGACAAAGGGTTGCACATACGAGAGCAATATGTTAGGATTCCTTAGTTTCAATTCCCTTTTTCAAGGAGGCCATAATGGGCGGTCAAAACGAAGACACGATTGATGTTGGGGCACAGGCGGCAGAGGGAGGGACTCTTGATCCTGAAATAGGCCCTTCCGGTTCTGTTTCTATTCCGACTGTTGCTCCCCTTTCTCAAAAAATCCGCTATCACGAATCGGGCGGCAAGATCCATTTTCACTTCGATGATGAAGGTCTTAAAGTGGAAGTCCCCGTCGCGGAGTGGTGGGGAATCTGGCAGCAACTCAAGAACATGCGTATCAGCGAATGGACTTTTATGGATCACGGACGCGGTACGTTGCTTCATGTCAGTGCGGGGCTGGACGAGGGTGGCAAGTTTGATGTTTGTCCAACGGTACGCAAAGTAACTACTGGATCGGGAGCGGTTTTTCAAAAGTTGGACGAATTTACGACTAAGTGTGGCAAATGAGAGTTTGGCAGGAATTCTATTGCAACGACTGCGATGGCTATATTCGGATTAAACTCAACATGAGTCTTAATTTCGAAATCGAAGTCGTATGCCCCGAGTGTGGAAGGAAGCATCCTCGGGTGATTAAAGACGGCCAGATTTTCGAGAAAGGTAGTCGTTTCGCTGAATATCGTGAGGAAATTTGTCCTCCTAAATCAGCTTATCACAAAGAGCCCTGGACGAAGAAGATGCAAAAAGTATCCGGGTACGGTGGGCGAAGAGACGGGGTTGTAATCAACAAATCGGATATTCCCAAGGATAATGGGGCTCAATTTTTCTTGGACTCACTTTGGCAAGAGCGGCACGGAGGAGACGTATGACAAAAGTCACTCCAATGAATCATCCTAATTTGGTGGCCGTAAAAATTGACAGCAAAAATGATTTGCTTCTTCTTGCCGCT
>Ga0180433_10002439_pt1 | contig 28668 bp, 16 predicted proteins | sample SS_ome_8_FD_132980 | JGI IMG/M metagenome (GOLD analysis project Ga0180433, IMG submission 132980) | Hypersaline lake sediment archaeal communities from the Salton Sea, California, USA - SS_1_D_1 metaG | ecosystem: Environmental > Aquatic > Non-marine Saline and Alkaline > Hypersaline >... | reverse complement strand
AAAATCACCTATAAGCACATCATTACTACCATATCCAGTCTGAAATAACGCTTGTGCTGATGTTGGTAATGTATTATAGAAACTTGTTCTTTCTCTCATAACAAAAAGATTTTTAACTATTCTACCAGTTAAACTAGGTGGTATAGGAGCATCTTGAAATGATGTAGAATTATCAGCATTCATTGTAATTACTTGTCCTTCTGTTCCTTTTTCAGTCGGTAGTATATAACCTTCTCCGCCGTTTTCATTGCCTATTATAATAGTTTCGTTTTGACCTTTTACCCTTACATCCCCTATATGTAAATTATCATTAGAAAACCCTAAATTATTCATATAATATTTAACTATAAAATATTTTTAACATCATGCTAAAATTAAAATTTGATGGTAATTGCAAAATATTACCGTTTATATCTCGTAATTTTATATCAATTTTTCTTAAACTGCGTTTATCACTAAAAGGGAAATATCTTTTTTCGTGTGTTGTATCATTATTAAAATTACTATAACATACAGAACCAAATGGTTGATCTATATTTAACTTATCAACAGTTGAAAAAACGCCATCTTTTTCTACTAAATTATTGGTTGCTAATGCTCTAGAATGAACATATAATGCAGTAGCTCCTATAAGATTAGGTATATTTTGGGCAATAGATGCAACACCATTTACAATAGTAAAAGGTATATTAGGCGGTATGCCATTTGGTGTACTTTCTACTCCTAATAATGGTAATATACTTGTATCACTAGTAAATAAATTACAAACTCCAGCACTTAAACCATTTACATCAAATTGAATTTTTTCATTAGGAAATAAACCGACCTTAGATAAAACAAATGTATAAGCATCGCCATTAATTACGATTTGGTTTGCTATTTCTAAATTTATTTGATTAATTAAATCATCAATTAAATAATATGATTCAGTTATATTTATATTTATTTCTGTTTCTGTTGAAGGGCCCGGAAAACTTAAAATAAGGTTATTATTATAACTCGCAACATTATTAAATACGTTAGGGCATTCAATACTATGAACATAAAAACCCTTTACATTATCTATATAATCACTTTGAGGGATATTTACGGAAAAAATAGAATTTGATAAAGATTCGTTAGTCTTTTCATTACTTGATATTCTTAAAAATTTGCTTTTAGCGTTCTTTATTCTATCGTTAGATGTATACATTATATATTTTATATATATATTTTTTTATTAATAATATATTTATTAATAAAAATAAATCACTAAATCACATAATAATATTTATATTAGACTTATAAAAGTTAATATAATAAATAAAATATGATTTAGTGATTTAAAAAAGTTTATTAAGATTATTTAAATGTTTTTTAGATTGTTTGTGTCTATTTAATACATATTTTTTAATTATTGCCCCACATTCACAAGTTATTAATGGGTTTTTAATAATTTTCATTGGTTCACCATTTTTTATAAAATATTTATGTTTATCACTTTTTTCGTGTTCTGCTTTGGCACATTTCCTAAGTGTTGAACCACATTCACAGGTATATTTTTCTGTTTTTTGTTTTTCTAATATTTTTATTTTATTCTTTTCATAATATTTTTTATCACTTTTTTTTTTAATAATTTTTACTTTTTCTTTATTTTGTGATTTCCATAACTTATTATATTCACTTTTGGTTCTTCCTGCTATTTTTATATTTACACATTTATTATTTCTAATATAATATCCTTCTCTTAATAATAATTCTTTTTTAGTTTTACATGGATAATCCTCAACTTTTTCAATTTTATATCCTTCTTCATCAAAAATTATAAAACTGGATACATAATTGTGTTTATTTTGTTTGTATAACTTATACATATTTAAATGTTTACATAGACGATTAGATAATGATTCAGTACTTGAACCATAATAACAATTATTATCATTAAAAATTTTGTAAATAATCCCATTTTCGTATTTATTCATATTATAATATATTACAATATGAATAAATGTTTAAATCAATTCGGTTTGGATAAGTAGTTTCTACTCCTTAATGACTGCGCGCAACTGATTACATTTAATAAGTTTTACATATTCTATCCATGCATGTATTTGCTGACCGCCTACAGGCGCAGAATCAAATTGTATGCGTGCTTCTAGTGTTCTACTGTTATTAATACTTCGGCCGGTCATACGAAGTGCTGAAGATGTTTCAAAATCTTGACAGTGAATAGCTCTTCCGTTATTATTATTTGGTTGTACTGGAGGTGTTCCAGATGTCATATATATAAATTTGGTTATAGATGGTTGATTTTTATTAGTTTCTTGATGTCTTAGTGATTGTAATGTATTTTCATATAGTTCACCAGAATTTACAGTAGTGTCCCCTACTACTTGAAGAGGGCGGGCAGGCATATAATCGCTTCCGATTCTATAGTCTAATTGTCTTATGTTTATAGATGTTGCCCCAAGATTATCAACAGCTACACCAGCAGATAAACCAAGAGAATCAGCGATATTATATTGAGAAAACCAACATAATTTATTACATCTTGATACAGCTTTATTTACTTGTAAATTAAAATCTTGTGTTGTTGTTGATGCACTTTGATAATAAACAGTATTATAAACAAAATCAAGCCCACCGTTTTGGCTTCTTTCTTGTAGATTTTTTTGGATTACTGGGCTTAATGTCATACTATCAACAACTATGCGGGGATTATTAATGCTGTATCCTGTAGCATCGGCTGGGGCTAAGACATCTAAACTCATAAAAGCTCTTGCAGCGCTGTTTAATTGAAGTCTAACAATAGCCCCAGATGTCATATATGAAGGAATTAATTTTTCACAATTAAAAGCACCAAAAACCCAACGTAAAGGAATTACACATAAAACACCGTTGGCGTTAGTTGTTGGGTCTAAATCATACTGATTTACAAGACCATTTTTTTTAAAAATTGGTAATGGTTCACCATTAGCATCATATGTAGTATCAATTTGCTCATATTGTCCAGCATTAGCTACAAGAGATTTGCAAGCTTGATCATCATAATAATATGGCACGACTCCAGCAGAATATAAATCTAATGCATCATTCCTTTCTATTTGTTGTCCGTCTTTTGTTTCCAAAACCCCGCGACTGAAGAGACTTAACGCAGTATGACGAGCAAATGATAAGGGATTTCCAGAAGCATTGCCATTAGCAACAACACGAAAAACTAAATAACAATTTTTACCATAAATATAATTTACTGAACTGTTTAACCTTATTACAATTTCGTTCCCTCCTTGAGATGTATAAGTATTTACATCAGCATACATTATTAAATTTTCTCTGTTTTCTATACATGATAAATTTGATGGTAAAGTATATTCAAGTTGATTGAGTTTTAAAATTCCATTCATATCCATTTTTACACTTTTTTTTTCTTCCATTTGTATATATATACTATATATAAATAAAAAAAAATATTTTTTATTTGTATCTATTAAAATAAATCCATTTGATCTAAAATATTATCAAGTTTATTTGATATATTTGATTGTTCTAAATCTTTATCAATAGTTGTAGAAGTATTATCTATATTAAATTCGTTTTGAGATTTTAATAAATTTCTTATAGTGTTTTGTGTAAATGATACGTAATCTGGGGCTGTATCTAAATCTATAATTAAATTTTCTTCAACAGGTTTGCCCATTAATTTTTTCATTTGATAATCGTAAAATTGAATATCAGAATAATCGGGCATATCTTGTAAAAAAATATCGTTATATTGGTCTGTTTTCGGTAGTATATGCGTGTCAGATGTATTATATAAAGGTGTGTTAAATGTATTTTTTGGCTTTGTATCCATTAAAACATTTTCATTAAAAGGATCTGTTGGGTCAGCATTGTCTAAAGCTTCAGAAAATTGCGTATTAGTAAAAGTTATTGGTTTTAAAAATTCTTGAACTTGCATTATATATTATAACACTATTTTTTTTTTTCTATTTCTAATAATTCATTATATATTTTTTTTCTTGTTTCATCATCACAAGGTAAATAATATAATATATTAGTATAATCTTCAAATGAATATTCTTTAGTTAGTTGTTGTAAAAATTTTTCATATTCCCTTAATTTATCTATTTCTTTACCTGTTTCTTCTTGTTCTTTAATTATTTTTTTATCTTCTTCTGTTAATTCTCTTTTATTTGTATTTGGTGATAATCTTTTTTGCCATTCATCTTTATCATTTTTCTTATCGTTCATAATAATATAAACTTATATTATAAATGATTTCTAATTATTTACCGAAAGAAAAACACCCTCCATATATGAACTATATGGGGCCTGGAACAGAAATTGAAAAAAGATTATCATTAAATTATAAAGGAAAAAAAGGAACAAAAAATTATATGATTCCTACAACATACAGCGATTATGTAAGTTTTGAACATGATTTATTATATTATAGTCCTGATAATGTTATAAAAGCCTATGCCGATGCTAAATTTATAAAAGATATTCGTAGTGTAATAGGTTATGCTGGTATATTAGCACAGTATATGAGAAGATTAGGTGTAGAAGGTATTTATAATTATGGTGTTGGTATATCAGTTTTAAGAGGTATTAAAAATATCTATGGTGATTTCTTGAATGCTTATAAAGTTGGTAAAGATGTAAAAGCATTAACAACAACATTAAAAACATTGAAGGAATTAGATGAACAAAGTTTAGAAAGATTTAGAACTCGTTATGGTAGTTTAATTAGAACACCAGCACATATACAAAAAAATATATTTGAAAGTCAACAATTAACAGAAGAAATAAGACAAGAAGTTTTAACAAACCGTGAAAAATTTGCTCGTAATGTAGCATTTAGATTATTACCAAAACTTATATTTACTGGTTATTTAGTGGCACCTAAAATAATAAAAAGTTCAAAAGAATTATTAAGAAATGCTTTAACATTATTTGTTAAAAATCCTGAATACGATGAAGTTCAAAAAAGAGTAGATAAAGTAAAAGATAAATATGAAAAATATTTAAATGAAGTTGGTAGTTTTGAAGATGCTCCTTGGTATAGAAGTTTAGTTAAAAGATTAGACAAACCAGAGGGTGAAAAGTTTTTTAAAGTAAAATCTAATTATGATAAAGATAAAGCAAAAGAATTATACATAGACTTTTTTAATGAATTTAAATTATATGCTGAATTTATGAATAACAAGTATAAAGGCGTTGAAGGATATGAACCTTTTAATATCATAGAATTAAATAAAGCAAATCTAAATAAAGTATATGATATTCAAGATGTCCCTTCATCATTTATAGAACAATTGTTAACAAAAACAGTAGAAAAACAAGATATTGACGGTAATAAATATACAGAGGACGAACAAGATAAAATAAACGAACTAAATGATGAGATTGAAAAAGTATTAAAGAAAGAGCAATCAAATTTATTTATGTCAGATGTAAAACAAGACCTAAAACCAATAGAAAAAGACAAAAAAATTATAAGGTCTTTTAATTTAGATACAAGACCAGATAAAGATAAAATTATAAGATCTTTTGATTTAGACCTAAAACGAAATGAAGAAAAAGAAGAACCAAAAGAAGAACAAGAAACAACTAAAAAAATTCTTAGAAGTTTTAAATTAGACCTTAAAGGAGATTTATAATATAATTAGTAGATAGACCATAAAATTAGAAAATTTATATATATAGTATATTATATGTCGCAAAAAGGAAAAAAAGGAAAAACATTGAAAAAATCTTATAATGAAATTATAAAGAATTATAACAAAGACGAACAATTTTTAATTGAAATGCTTTTATTAGGTGATGAAGATGGATATTTAAAAGAGCTTAATGATAAATTAACAAAAATGTACGAAGATGAAAGCACATACCCACAAACCCCAGAAGGCGAAAAAGAATTAAAAGATGATGCAAGTCAATTAATCTTTGACACATATAAATTTATTGAAGATGTAAGTAGTGAATTTAATAAAAATAATTTATTAACTAGAAATCAAAATTATATTTTAGATATGATTGCTGATAATTTATTTAAAGCAAAAGTAAGTTTTCCAATAGAAAAGGGAACAATAAGAACAAAACCAGAAAACCCCACAAAAATTCAAGATATTGAAGACCTTACTATGGAAAAATTAGCTAATGAATTTGACGCTATGAAACAAGAATATGCTTTTTCTGAACCAATTTTAAGAGCAGTTGAAAATATGAATAAAAATAGAGTAGGAGCTTACGAAGATTTTTTAGATGAATTAACTGAAGAAAATTTAAAAAGAATGAGCGTGGCAAGTTTAAATAAAATTATTACAGAACTACAAAAAATAAACCCAAAAATAAAAGGTACATCTCTAAAAAAACCTCAAAAAATATCTAATATTAGAGCTGGTATTAATAATAATATATTAAAAAATTATTATAAAGATAATGAACAAGTAATAAAAGATATAGAAGAATTAGGGAAAGTTCAGGAAGAAGTAGAAGTAGAAGCAGAATTATCAACACCTGAACAAGCACAAGTAGAAGCTATGAAAGGATTTAAAACAAGACAGCAGATAAGAAAAATAATACAAGCTTTTAAAACTGATAATGAAGGAAATTTAGTATATTCAGAAGCAACAAAACAAAAAAAACCAGTAAGCACTATAGAAGCAACTGATTCATTAAATAAAATTTTATCGTCTCAGATGGAATTAGATGCTTCTAAAAATGCTTTTAAAACTGTTAAAGAAAATAAAAGTTTTAAAGAATTTTCAGAAGCAAATAAAATGAATTCTTTAAACACAGAAAGAAAAAAATTTAAACCAACACAAGAAACAGCTTTAAAAGCTTTAACAAATCCCAACATCATGGAGGACATTGGAAACCTTTATAAGGTTGTATATGGAACAGGACATACTAAAACTATATCAATAAAAAATTTTAATGCTTTGATGGAAGATATTAGCAAATTAGATAGAGTAGTAAACGCCGATCAATTAGAAGAAGTTTATAATATTCTTGATACTATGAATAATAAACAATATCAAGCTAATTTACAATTTAGTAAAGATTTATCAGAAGAAACAGCAAAACCCCCAAGTATATCACAGTTTGGTGAAATTATAAAGACTAAACCGGTAAAATTAGAAGATGTAAAACCAACAGCAGATAAACAATATCAAGAAATTAAAAAAGCATTAAGAGAAGCACAAAAAGCATACGATATTCAAGAAATAGAAGGTTATGAGACAGAAGAAGCCCAACAAGAAGCATTAAAAAATATTCAAACTTTAGAAGATACCTTAAAAAAATTACAACCAGAAGCAAAAAAAGAACAACAAAAGAAAAAACGGCAAGAAATATTAAGAACACAAGGAGAAAAAGCTAAAGGAGCATTTAGACCACATTTTAAAAATATTACTGAAAAATTAATAGATGAAGAATTAAGTAAAACGCCACAAGAAGTATTAAAAGAGCGATCTAACTGGTTCATGTTTGATGTTCCCGATTCTTACACAGGGACAGGAAATGTACATGATAATCCATTACTAGCACAAATACAAAGACAAGATAATATTTTAAGTCGTGGTTTAGATTTTGATTGTTGGCAGGAGTCATACCAACTGCATGAAGGTATATTTGAACGTAAAGATTTTTGGCATAGTGGGCGACCAGTACAAACAAAGGAACAAAGAACAGAAGGCATAAAAGATATGAAATTTAAGGAAGAAGAAGAAGCATATTTACAGTTTTTTAATAGTGGCTATAATGCTTTATTTCCTCAACAACAAACAAGAAAAGAACACAATGATTTTAAAAATATATATCAAAAACCATCACGTTTTATAGGTGGTTCTCAAGTTCCTAAATTTCAAGATACAAATAATCAAGGAATAAAATATACTGATAATGAATGGATAAATAATTTAAATTTATTTATAAATCCATAAATTTTAAGTTATTTCGTAAGTCTCTAAAAATTAAAAAAAAAAAAAAGTGTCTTAAATATATTTTAAGTCTTTTTTTACTGATAAAAAATTTTAAAAAAAGTCTTAAAAATTGAAAAAAATGCTCGAAAATTGAAAAAAACACCCCAAAAATGGAAAATTCGCAATTTTAAATCGGAAAAAAGAGATTCTTAAGGATTTTAAAATTACATACACTAAGCAATTTTTTAAAATTAGCGTAAATCAATCACTATAAAAAAAAATAGTAAAAATAAATCATTAAAAAAGTGCTTATTGTGTGTATTAGCATTTTTAACTCACTAAATCAGCCTTTAATAATTTGTTCAATTTTTTTTTTTTTTATTTTTGACTTTATTTTATAAACCTGATTTAGTGAGTTAAAAATGCTAATCTAATTTTATTAAGTTAATGATATAAATAATAATAAAAAAAAATATAAATAATAATAAATAATAATATATATATATATATTAATGTATTCTATAAAACCATTAAAATCAGAAAGACATAAAATAAAAAGAACAAAAGAACAGGAAGCATATATAATGCCTAATATGGGGACGCTTAATGTAGTAGGTAGAACAGGATCAGGAAAAACAACAATAATTATTAATTTATTAAAAAATAGAAATATGTTAAAAGATGTATTTGATATTATTTATGTTTTTACTATGACACCAGCAACAGACTTATTAGAGCATGTGCCAGATATTAAAGAAGAAAATGTATTTAATGATGACCCAGAAAAACTGCAAGAATTAATAAATAAATCAAAAAATATGATGAAAAATATACCGTTTGAAGATGTGCCAAATGTTTTATTTATATTAGATGATATAGTTCAATCAACAAAAATGATGAATAGTAAAGCAATGAAGGATATATATTATGGTTCTACTCATTATAAATGTAATTTGTGGATGTTGTCCCAGAATTATAAAAGCATACCGAAAAAATTACGATGTAATACACACGGAATTATATTGTGCCACGGTATAACAAATGGAGAAAAAGAAGCATTCACTGAAGAGTGGCAAAGTGCATTTATGGATAAAAAACGCTTTTTAAAACTTGTTGATTATGCTTTAGAAAATCCATACAGCTTTATTTTTGTTAATGCTACACATACAAACAAAAAAGAAGCATATAGAAAGGGTTTTAATGAAATTTTAATTATTGAGTAGTCTTTTAAGTTCTTGATAAAAATGATTATATTCATCTAATGTTAAAGTATTGTCTATAGCTTGTAAAGCATAATATTTATAATTAAAATGATCATTAGGGTCTATTTTATACATATTTAAATTTAATAATAAATTTTGTATATTAGATTTTAAAATATTTATATCATTACATATATCATCTTCTTTTAATGCTTTTATATTTTCTTCTGTTGCTTTAAAAATTGTTTTTTTTATTTCATTTTTCTTTTTGTGTGAATGTTTATGAACATTATAATTATTGTTGTTATATGTCCAATAATCACAAATATTACAATAATATTTTTTTTTAAATGGGTCTATTCTTGTTTTATGCTTTTTGCGTTTTTTATGATATTCTAATAAAGATTTTTTATTAAAATATATATTACAAGTCGCACAATAATGGGCATATCGTTTTAATATATCCCCAGTTTTTAAATAATGGTCTTTTTTTCCTCTATGCTTACAATAATGTTTATAGTTGTTTGTTTTATATTTACACGGTTGGCAACGATACATATAATATATATATAATATATAAATGGTAGAATTTAAACAAAGCACACGAAAAAATAAAAAATATATGGTGAAGACACCACAAAATAAATGGGTACATTTTGGGGCAAAAGGTTATAAACACTATAAAGATCAGGCATTAGGATTATATAGTTCATTAGACCACTTGGATAAAGAACGCAGGGACAGATATAGAGCAAGACATAAAAAAATATTATTAAAAGATGGCACACCAGCATATAAAAATAAAGAACAGCCCGCATATTATGCCTATAATTATTTGTGGTAATATATTATAATGGTTCTTATAACTTGTTCGCAATGTAAAAAACAAAATGATTATAAAAATTGCTATCAATGTGGCTTATATTTGCCTGTTGAACTGTTTAGAATAAAAACAAAATATGCCCATAAATGCGAATTGACAGGTGATCAAGTATTAATTGAATATAGATTAAAAAAATGTATAGAATGTGAAGGAACTACACAAATAAATAAATATTTAGTTAAAAATTATAATGTAAAAAAAGATAATACAATATACACGCCTGAAGACAAAAAAAATTATTTAGAAAAAAAAAAAAAATTAAATAAAGAATTAAATGAACAAGATTTAAAAAAATTGTTAATTATAAATTTTGATGAATAATTTATTATTTATAGTTATATGAGTAATACAAAATTTTTTTTTAGTAATGATTACTGGGAAGACAAAGAAGAAAAATATATAACAATTTTTAAAATTGATAATGAATGTGAAGGTTCTTATATGGAAAATAACGAACATTTTATAAAATGTAATGTTGATAAATTTAATATAAATTGGCGTGGTGGTTGTTTAGAAGAGGTAAAAACATTTAAATTTTATTATAAAATACTAAAAAATTATAAAAATAAATATCCTATTGTTTATGCATGTAAAGCGTGGTATTATTAAAAACACATAAAAAAAAAATGTTTGTATAATTTATGTAATAGTAATTTTATTTTATAATATTTATTTGTTATTATTTTTATTCTTAGTCATTTTAATTCATTACTAATTTATTATTACATCAACTACGCATTACTACGCACCCATTATTATGTTTGTTTTGTTCATACTTTATTTTTTGAGATATTTGATAGCTTAATTTGTTGGCATTATAAATTTACTCGATAAGTATATATTAAGCTTTATTTAAAATTAATATAAACTTATTTATTTATGATTTTTTTTAATATCATATGATTGACCATTAGATTTTTTTTTTAATTCTTTAAAAACTTCTTCATATTCTTCATCCTCTTTTATATGAACTTCGCCTAATGAACCTTCCATATTATTAATTTCTTCTCTTCTTTTTTTTAATATTTTTTTCATCTCTTTTAATTGTGTATAATTTACCATACAAATAGGTTCTATTATACATTCTTCATTATTATTATCTTCATACATAAATAATTTATGAGTTTTATAATCTTTTTCATCATCATTATGGTTTTCTAATATAATTTTAAAGCTTTTTTCATTTCTACACCAATCAACATAATAATATTTATTACCTTCTTTATTTACATATAATTTATAAATCATTGCTGTTCTTTCTCTTGTTGTCATCTTATTAATATTATATATAACTATTTTTTTAAGTCCTTTTTTTAGTGATTTAAAAATGAAAATGACTTAAAAAATAGAGTATATAATATATTATAATGAGTAATACACAAGAACAAAATATTTTTAAATGCGAATGTTGTGAATATCAGACAACAAATAAATATACTTATGCCAGACATTTAAAAAGCAAACTACATGCAAAAAGATTAGAAGCAGGAACAAAAGATATTATATATAAATGTGATAAATGCCCTTATTCATCACAAAATAAAAGTAATTACACAAGACACCTTAAAGCACATACTAATAAAATGATTCATAATTATTATTGTAAAATATGCGATAAAACAGTAAGATGTAAATATAACTTAATCAAGCATAAACAAAGCAAAAAACACTGCGAAAAAATGACCGATATTAATTATAAAACCGTAAAGGAATTAATGACAAATGAAAATATTAATAATGATAAATTTAATGAATTAAGAACAGAACAAAAAAGGAAAAATAAAAAAGGAATATTTAAAAAAGAAAAAACAGAAATAAACAACAGAATAAAAGGCAAAGGCAATTATAAATATTCATACAAAGAAGTAAATATTAATAATGATGAAAGCGATGATGAACAGATAAAATTAAAAATATTATCAAAATCAGAAGTAGAAACAATAAAAGAAAATTATGATGAGTATGATGAAAATATTTTACCATTATTAATATATAATGTTAAATGTGAATTTCAAAAAAAAGATTTTACAGAAGAAGCAAAGAAAAAACCACAAAACGAAAAATTATATGACCTTATTGATGAAATATGCGAAGATATATTATGCGATTTATAATAAATATATTTGTTTTATTATTATTATAAAAATAGTAATAATAAATCACTAAATCACATAATAATATTTATATTAGATTTTATAATATTAGTATAAATATTATTATGTGATTTAGTGATTTATTTTTATTATTCTATTAATGACTCATTAATAAAATAGTTTATAGACTGTGTTAATGAATGCCCCATATTATATGCTAATTTTTCTCTTTCTAATGCTAAATTAATAAAATTATTCTTTGTTTGATATGAAATATATGAATGTCTTAATAAATTTACACTAATATATTTACTTGTTAATTCAAAAAATATTTTTCTTAATTTTTGAATAAAATTATTTTCTTCTAATTTAAATAAAGATGATTTAGATTTAATATTATAAATATTAACATAATCTTTTAATATTTTATATAAATCTTCGTTTATTGGTATTTCTTGGCATGAATAAGTTTTTTTAGTTTTATAATTACAAAAAATAAAATATGGGTTTTTAGTATCTATAAAATAATTAAAATTCTCATCTAAAACAGACGGGCGACGCTTCATATATATCATTAATTGATAGTCTTTTATTCTTCTTGGTGGATTGAGTATATAAACAGAAACTAATGCAATATTAAAAATATCTTTTTCTGTTGTTTGTAATTCTATAAATGCATCTTTTATGTCTTCCCATCTCATATAATTTTTCATTTTATCACTAGATAATTCGCCTTTTTTTGCTTTCAATACTGCTTTATTATTTATATTTTTTAAATCGTTCTGTATTTCCACATATAATATATCATTTAAAACATCTTTATTCGTCTTATTATAATAAATTAAAGCTTTATAATAATTTGCTTTGGTTGTATCCTTAATATTAAATTCATTTATTATTTTAGTTAATTCATTAAATGATATATCAGGATAAAAACCATAATTTAATAATTTTTGATAACAGCTTACATACATTTTTTTTGTTCTATCATTAACCATTATAAATAAATATACTATATATAATATAACTTAATAATAAACTAATTATATATTAATAAAAATAAATCACTAAATCACATAATAATATTTATATTAGACTTTATAAAGTTAGTATAAAAAATATAATCTCATTTAGTGATTTATTTTTACAAATATAATAATTTCTTTAAACCCTGTTTTTAGTGATTTAAAATTGAAAAATGACTTAAAAATATAACTATACATATAATTATAAAAGTAAATGACTAATAATAAATTTAATTGTATGTGTGGTTCTGTTGTAAATGTAAGTTCTAAAAATAGACATTTTAAAAGTAAAAAACATATTAAATATGAAGAAGAACAAAAAAACAAAAAACCAGAAATAAAAAAAAAACCAAAAGACGAACAAAGAAGCAAAAATAAAAAAATATATAAAATGTTAAAAAATTTTTATGGTTTTATGCTACAAAGCAATAAAGTTTTTTGTCAAAAAAAAGCATTTATTATAGCAGATAGTGAAGAGGATCGAATGATAGAAATATATTATAATTACTACAATAAAGAAAATACAAAATATAAACCTATTAAAAAATTATTTAAAAAATTTCAAAAAATTTTTAGAGAATACATAAGAAATATTGAATTTCAAGAAACTCCAGATTTAGAATATGATTTTTATTTATTAAATTTAGAAGTGTCAACAGTAATTCAAGAAGCGAAACAAAAACTAAAAAATAAAATAGATTTTAATATAAATGATTTAATAAATGATAGTGAAAAAATTTTATATGCTTCTGAAAGTCCTAAATTTTTTAAAAATTTAGAAGAAAGAAGAGAAAGAAAAAAAGGAAAAGGCATAATAACTTTAAAAGAATTAGAAAAAACAGACCCAAAAAAAGCGGAGGAAGTATGGCAATCTGTTCTACCTCAAATAGAATATTTAATAAAAATGAATAATATAAAATTAAAATAAATTATTAAATATTTTTGTTTATCATACCCCATTAAAAACATATTTATAATTTCTCTTTTTTGGTTGTTCAAGACTGCGCAGCGTTTTTTGCTTCTGATAGTCCATTAAAAACATTTTTATATTTTTGTTTTTGATAGTCCATTAAAAACATTTTTATAAATTTCTTTCTTTAAATACCATTTTTTTATTTTTATTAAATTATTTCTGTAATTTGAGGCGAAAAAATTATTTAAAGATTTGTTTTTTATTTTTTTATTTAAGAATCCTAAAAATAGATATAAAGAATAATAATCTTATAAGATTATTATTCTTTATATCTATTTTTAGGATTCTTAAATAAAAAAATAAAAAACAAATCTTTAAATAATTTTTTCGCCTCAAATTACAGAAATAATTTAATAAAAATAAAAAAATGGTATTTAAAGAAAGAAATTTATAAAAATGTTTTTAATGGACTATCAAAAACAAAAATATAAAAATGTTTTTAATGGACTATCAGAAGCAAAAAACGCTGCGCAGTCTTGAACAACCAAAAAAGAGAAATTATAAATATGTTTTTAATGGGGTATGATAAACAAAAATATTTAATAATTTATTTTAATTTTATATTATTCATTTTTATTAAATATTCTATTTGAGGTAGAACAGATTGCCATACTTCCTCCGCTTTTTTTGGGTCTGTTTTTTCTAATTCTTTTAAAGTTATTATGCCTTTTCCTTTTTTTCTTTCTCTTCTTTCTTCTAAATTTTTAAAAAATTTAGGACTTTCAGAAGCATATAAAATTTTTTCACTATCATTTATTAAATCATTTATATTAAAATCTATTTTATTTTTTAGTTTTTGTTTCGCTTCTTGAATTACTGTTGACACTTCTAAATTTAATAAATAAAAATCATATTCTAAATCTGGAGTTTCTTGAAATTCAATATTTCTTATGTATTCTCTAAAAATTTTTTGAAATTTTTTAAATAATTTTTTAATAGGTTTATATTTTGTATTTTCTTTATTGTAGTAATTATAATATATTTCTATCATTCGATCCTCTTCACTATCTGCTATAATAAATGCTTTTTTTTGACAAAAAACTTTATTGCTTTGTAGCATAAAACCATAAAAATTTTTTAACATTTTATATATTTTTTTATTTTTGCTTCTTTGTTCGTCTTTTGGTTTTTTTTTTATTTCTGGTTTTTTGTTTTTTTGTTCTTCTTCATATTTAATATGTTTTTTACTTTTAAAATGTCTATTTTTAGAACTTACATTTACAACAGAACCACACATACAATTAAATTTATTATTAGTCATTTACTTTTATAATTATATGTATAGTTATATTTTTAAGTCATTTTTCAATTTTAAATCACTAAAAACAGGGTTTAAAGAAATTATTATATTTGTAAAAATAAATCACTAAATGAGATTATATTTTTTATACTAACTTTATAAAGTCTAATATAAATATTATTATGTGATTTAGTGATTTATTTTTATTAATATATAATTAGTTTATTATTAAGTTATATTATATATAGTATATTTATTTATAATGGTTAATGATAGAACAAAAAAAATGTATGTAAGCTGTTATCAAAAATTATTAAATTATGGTTTTTATCCTGATATATCATTTAATGAATTAACTAAAATAATAAATGAATTTAATATTAAGGATACAACCAAAGCAAATTATTATAAAGCTTTAATTTATTATAATAAGACGAATAAAGATGTTTTAAATGATATATTATATGTGGAAATACAGAACGATTTAAAAAATATAAATAATAAAGCAGTATTGAAAGCAAAAAAAGGCGAATTATCTAGTGATAAAATGAAAAATTATATGAGATGGGAAGACATAAAAGATGCATTTATAGAATTACAAACAACAGAAAAAGATATTTTTAATATTGCATTAGTTTCTGTTTATATACTCAATCCACCAAGAAGAATAAAAGACTATCAATTAATGATATATATGAAGCGTCGCCCGTCTGTTTTAGATGAGAATTTTAATTATTTTATAGATACTAAAAACCCATATTTTATTTTTTGTAATTATAAAACTAAAAAAACTTATTCATGCCAAGAAATACCAATAAACGAAGATTTATATAAAATATTAAAAGATTATGTTAATATTTATAATATTAAATCTAAATCATCTTTATTTAAATTAGAAGAAAATAATTTTATTCAAAAATTAAGAAAAATATTTTTTGAATTAACAAGTAAATATATTAGTGTAAATTTATTAAGACATTCATATATTTCATATCAAACAAAGAATAATTTTATTAATTTAGCATTAGAAAGAGAAAAATTAGCATATAATATGGGGCATTCATTAACACAGTCTATAAACTATTTTATTAATGAGTCATTAATAGAATAATAAAAATAAATCACTAAATCACATAATAATATTTATACTAATATTATAAAATCTAATATAAATATTATTATGTGATTTAGTGATTTATTATTACTATTTTTATAATAATAATAAAACAAATATATTTATTATAAATCGCATAATATATCTTCGCATATTTCATCAATAAGGTCATATAATTTTTCGTTTTGTGGTTTTTTCTTTGCTTCTTCTGTAAAATCTTTTTTTTGAAATTCACATTTAACATTATATATTAATAATGGTAAAATATTTTCATCATACTCATCATAATTTTCTTTTATTGTTTCTACTTCTGATTTTGATAATATTTTTAATTTTATCTGTTCATCATCGCTTTCATCATTATTAATATTTACTTCTTTGTATGAATATTTATAATTGCCTTTGCCTTTTATTCTGTTGTTTATTTCTGTTTTTTCTTTTTTAAATATTCCTTTTTTATTTTTCCTTTTTTGTTCTGTTCTTAATTCATTAAATTTATCATTATTAATATTTTCATTTGTCATTAATTCCTTTACGGTTTTATAATTAATATCGGTCATTTTTTCGCAGTGTTTTTTGCTTTGTTTATGCTTGATTAAGTTATATTTACATCTTACTGTTTTATCGCATATTTTACAATAATAATTATGAATCATTTTATTAGTATGTGCTTTAAGGTGTCTTGTGTAATTACTTTTATTTTGTGATGAATAAGGGCATTTATCACATTTATATATAATATCTTTTGTTCCTGCTTCTAATCTTTTTGCATGTAGTTTGCTTTTTAAATGTCTGGCATAAGTATATTTATTTGTTGTCTGATATTCACAACATTCGCATTTAAAAATATTTTGTTCTTGTGTATTACTCATTATAATATATTATATACTCTATTTTTTAAGTCATTTTCATTTTTAAATCACTAAAAAAAGGACTTAAAAAAATAGTTATATATAATATTAATAAGATGACAACAAGAGAAAGAACAGCAATGATTTATAAATTATATGTAAATAAAGAAGGTAATAAATATTATTATGTTGATTGGTGTAGAAATGAAAAAAGCTTTAAAATTATATTAGAAAACCATAATGATGATGAAAAAGATTATAAAACTCATAAATTATTTATGTATGAAGATAATAATAATGAAGAATGTATAATAGAACCTATTTGTATGGTAAATTATACACAATTAAAAGAGATGAAAAAAATATTAAAAAAAAGAAGAGAAGAAATTAATAATATGGAAGGTTCATTAGGCGAAGTTCATATAAAAGAGGATGAAGAATATGAAGAAGTTTTTAAAGAATTAAAAAAAAAATCTAATGGTCAATCATATGATATTAAAAAAAATCATAAATAAATAAGTTTATATTAATTTTAAATAAAGCTTAATATATACTTATCGAGTAAATTTATAATGCCAACAAATTAAGCTATCAAATATCTCAAAAAATAAAGTATGAACAAAACAAACATAATAATGGGTGCGTAGTAATGCGTAGTTGATGTAATAATAAATTAGTAATGAATTAAAATGACTAAGAATAAAAATAATAACAAATAAATATTATAAAATAAAATTACTATTACATAAATTATACAAACATTTTTTTTTTATGTGTTTTTAATAATACCACGCTTTACATGCATAAACAATAGGATATTTATTTTTATAATTTTTTAGTATTTTATAATAAAATTTAAATGTTTTTACCTCTTCTAAACAACCACCACGCCAATTTATATTAAATTTATCAACATTACATTTTATAAAATGTTCGTTATTTTCCATATAAGAACCTTCACATTCATTATCAATTTTAAAAATTGTTATATATTTTTCTTCTTTGTCTTCCCAGTAATCATTACTAAAAAAAAATTTTGTATTACTCATATAACTATAAATAATAAATTATTCATCAAAATTTATAATTAACAATTTTTTTAAATCTTGTTCATTTAATTCTTTATTTAATTTTTTTTTTTTTTCTAAATAATTTTTTTTGTCTTCAGGCGTGTATATTGTATTATCTTTTTTTACATTATAATTTTTAACTAAATATTTATTTATTTGTGTAGTTCCTTCACATTCTATACATTTTTTTAATCTATATTCAATTAATACTTGATCACCTGTCAATTCGCATTTATGGGCATATTTTGTTTTTATTCTAAACAGTTCAACAGGCAAATATAAGCCACATTGATAGCAATTTTTATAATCATTTTGTTTTTTACATTGCGAACAAGTTATAAGAACCATTATAATATATTACCACAAATAATTATAGGCATAATATGCGGGCTGTTCTTTATTTTTATATGCTGGTGTGCCATCTTTTAATAATATTTTTTTATGTCTTGCTCTATATCTGTCCCTGCGTTCTTTATCCAAGTGGTCTAATGAACTATATAATCCTAATGCCTGATCTTTATAGTGTTTATAACCTTTTGCCCCAAAATGTACCCATTTATTTTGTGGTGTCTTCACCATATATTTTTTATTTTTTCGTGTGCTTTGTTTAAATTCTACCATTTATATATTATATATATATTATATGTATCGTTGCCAACCGTGTAAATATAAAACAAACAACTATAAACATTATTGTAAGCATAGAGGAAAAAAAGACCATTATTTAAAAACTGGGGATATATTAAAACGATATGCCCATTATTGTGCGACTTGTAATATATATTTTAATAAAAAATCTTTATTAGAATATCATAAAAAACGCAAAAAGCATAAAACAAGAATAGACCCATTTAAAAAAAAATATTATTGTAATATTTGTGATTATTGGACATATAACAACAATAATTATAATGTTCATAAACATTCACACAAAAAGAAAAATGAAATAAAAAAAACAATTTTTAAAGCAACAGAAGAAAATATAAAAGCATTAAAAGAAGATGATATATGTAATGATATAAATATTTTAAAATCTAATATACAAAATTTATTATTAAATTTAAATATGTATAAAATAGACCCTAATGATCATTTTAATTATAAATATTATGCTTTACAAGCTATAGACAATACTTTAACATTAGATGAATATAATCATTTTTATCAAGAACTTAAAAGACTACTCAATAATTAAAATTTCATTAAAACCCTTTCTATATGCTTCTTTTTTGTTTGTATGTGTAGCATTAACAAAAATAAAGCTGTATGGATTTTCTAAAGCATAATCAACAAGTTTTAAAAAGCGTTTTTTATCCATAAATGCACTTTGCCACTCTTCAGTGAATGCTTCTTTTTCTCCATTTGTTATACCGTGGCACAATATAATTCCGTGTGTATTACATCGTAATTTTTTCGGTATGCTTTTATAATTCTGGGACAACATCCACAAATTACATTTATAATGAGTAGAACCATAATATATATCCTTCATTGCTTTACTATTCATCATTTTTGTTGATTGAACTATATCATCTAATATAAATAAAACATTTGGCACATCTTCAAACGGTATATTTTTCATCATATTTTTTGATTTATTTATTAATTCTTGCAGTTTTTCTGGGTCATCATTAAATACATTTTCTTCTTTAATATCTGGCACATGCTCTAATAAGTCTGTTGCTGGTGTCATAGTAAAAACATAAATAATATCAAATACATCTTTTAACATATTTCTATTTTTTAATAAATTAATAATTATTGTTGTTTTTCCTGATCCTGTTCTACCTACTACATTAAGCGTCCCCATATTAGGCATTATATATGCTTCCTGTTCTTTTGTTCTTTTTATTTTATGTCTTTCTGATTTTAATGGTTTTATAGAATACATTAATATATATATATATATTATTATTTATTATTATTTATATTTTTTTTTATTATTATTTATATCATTAACTTAATAAAATTAGATTAGCATTTTTAACTCACTAAATCAGGTTTATAAAATAAAGTCAAAAATAAAAAAAAAAAAAATTGAACAAATTATTAAAGGCTGATTTAGTGAGTTAAAAATGCTAATACACACAATAAGCACTTTTTTAATGATTTATTTTTACTATTTTTTTTTATAGTGATTGATTTACGCTAATTTTAAAAAATTGCTTAGTGTATGTAATTTTAAAATCCTTAAGAATCTCTTTTTTCCGATTTAAAATTGCGAATTTTCCATTTTTGGGGTGTTTTTTTCAATTTTCGAGCATTTTTTTCAATTTTTAAGACTTTTTTTAAAATTTTTTATCAGTAAAAAAAGACTTAAAATATATTTAAGACACTTTTTTTTTTTTTTAATTTTTAGAGACTTACGAAATAACTTAAAATTTATGGATTTATAAATAAATTTAAATTATTTATCCATTCATTATCAGTATATTTTATTCCTTGATTATTTGTATCTTGAAATTTAGGAACTTGAGAACCACCTATAAAACGTGATGGTTTTTGATATATATTTTTAAAATCATTGTGTTCTTTTCTTGTTTGTTGTTGAGGAAATAAAGCATTATAGCCACTATTAAAAAACTGTAAATATGCTTCTTCTTCTTCCTTAAATTTCATATCTTTTATGCCTTCTGTTCTTTGTTCCTTTGTTTGTACTGGTCGCCCACTATGCCAAAAATCTTTACGTTCAAATATACCTTCATGCAGTTGGTATGACTCCTGCCAACAATCAAAATCTAAACCACGACTTAAAATATTATCTTGTCTTTGTATTTGTGCTAGTAATGGATTATCATGTACATTTCCTGTCCCTGTGTAAGAATCGGGAACATCAAACATGAACCAGTTAGATCGCTCTTTTAATACTTCTTGTGGCGTTTTACTTAATTCTTCATCTATTAATTTTTCAGTAATATTTTTAAAATGTGGTCTAAATGCTCCTTTAGCTTTTTCTCCTTGTGTTCTTAATATTTCTTGCCGTTTTTTCTTTTGTTGTTCTTTTTTTGCTTCTGGTTGTAATTTTTTTAAGGTATCTTCTAAAGTTTGAATATTTTTTAATGCTTCTTGTTGGGCTTCTTCTGTCTCATAACCTTCTATTTCTTGAATATCGTATGCTTTTTGTGCTTCTCTTAATGCTTTTTTAATTTCTTGATATTGTTTATCTGCTGTTGGTTTTACATCTTCTAATTTTACCGGTTTAGTCTTTATAATTTCACCAAACTGTGATATACTTGGGGGTTTTGCTGTTTCTTCTGATAAATCTTTACTAAATTGTAAATTAGCTTGATATTGTTTATTATTCATAGTATCAAGAATATTATAAACTTCTTCTAATTGATCGGCGTTTACTACTCTATCTAATTTGCTAATATCTTCCATCAAAGCATTAAAATTTTTTATTGATATAGTTTTAGTATGTCCTGTTCCATATACAACCTTATAAAGGTTTCCAATGTCCTCCATGATGTTGGGATTTGTTAAAGCTTTTAAAGCTGTTTCTTGTGTTGGTTTAAATTTTTTTCTTTCTGTGTTTAAAGAATTCATTTTATTTGCTTCTGAAAATTCTTTAAAACTTTTATTTTCTTTAACAGTTTTAAAAGCATTTTTAGAAGCATCTAATTCCATCTGAGACGATAAAATTTTATTTAATGAATCAGTTGCTTCTATAGTGCTTACTGGTTTTTTTTGTTTTGTTGCTTCTGAATATACTAAATTTCCTTCATTATCAGTTTTAAAAGCTTGTATTATTTTTCTTATCTGCTGTCTTGTTTTAAATCCTTTCATAGCTTCTACTTGTGCTTGTTCAGGTGTTGATAATTCTGCTTCTACTTCTACTTCTTCCTGAACTTTCCCTAATTCTTCTATATCTTTTATTACTTGTTCATTATCTTTATAATAATTTTTTAATATATTATTATTAATACCAGCTCTAATATTAGATATTTTTTGAGGTTTTTTTAGAGATGTACCTTTTATTTTTGGGTTTATTTTTTGTAGTTCTGTAATAATTTTATTTAAACTTGCCACGCTCATTCTTTTTAAATTTTCTTCAGTTAATTCATCTAAAAAATCTTCGTAAGCTCCTACTCTATTTTTATTCATATTTTCAACTGCTCTTAAAATTGGTTCAGAAAAAGCATATTCTTGTTTCATAGCGTCAAATTCATTAGCTAATTTTTCCATAGTAAGGTCTTCAATATCTTGAATTTTTGTGGGGTTTTCTGGTTTTGTTCTTATTGTTCCCTTTTCTATTGGAAAACTTACTTTTGCTTTAAATAAATTATCAGCAATCATATCTAAAATATAATTTTGATTTCTAGTTAATAAATTATTTTTATTAAATTCACTACTTACATCTTCAATAAATTTATATGTGTCAAAGATTAATTGACTTGCATCATCTTTTAATTCTTTTTCGCCTTCTGGGGTTTGTGGGTATGTGCTTTCATCTTCGTACATTTTTGTTAATTTATCATTAAGCTCTTTTAAATATCCATCTTCATCACCTAATAAAAGCATTTCAATTAAAAATTGTTCGTCTTTGTTATAATTCTTTATAATTTCATTATAAGATTTTTTCAATGTTTTTCCTTTTTTTCCTTTTTGCGACATATAATATACTATATATATAAATTTTCTAATTTTATGGTCTATCTACTAATTATATTATAAATCTCCTTTAAGGTCTAATTTAAAACTTCTAAGAATTTTTTTAGTTGTTTCTTGTTCTTCTTTTGGTTCTTCTTTTTCTTCATTTCGTTTTAGGTCTAAATCAAAAGATCTTATAATTTTATCTTTATCTGGTCTTGTATCTAAATTAAAAGACCTTATAATTTTTTTGTCTTTTTCTATTGGTTTTAGGTCTTGTTTTACATCTGACATAAATAAATTTGATTGCTCTTTCTTTAATACTTTTTCAATCTCATCATTTAGTTCGTTTATTTTATCTTGTTCGTCCTCTGTATATTTATTACCGTCAATATCTTGTTTTTCTACTGTTTTTGTTAACAATTGTTCTATAAATGATGAAGGGACATCTTGAATATCATATACTTTATTTAGATTTGCTTTATTTAATTCTATGATATTAAAAGGTTCATATCCTTCAACGCCTTTATACTTGTTATTCATAAATTCAGCATATAATTTAAATTCATTAAAAAAGTCTATGTATAATTCTTTTGCTTTATCTTTATCATAATTAGATTTTACTTTAAAAAACTTTTCACCCTCTGGTTTGTCTAATCTTTTAACTAAACTTCTATACCAAGGAGCATCTTCAAAACTACCAACTTCATTTAAATATTTTTCATATTTATCTTTTACTTTATCTACTCTTTTTTGAACTTCATCGTATTCAGGATTTTTAACAAATAATGTTAAAGCATTTCTTAATAATTCTTTTGAACTTTTTATTATTTTAGGTGCCACTAAATAACCAGTAAATATAAGTTTTGGTAATAATCTAAATGCTACATTACGAGCAAATTTTTCACGGTTTGTTAAAACTTCTTGTCTTATTTCTTCTGTTAATTGTTGACTTTCAAATATATTTTTTTGTATATGTGCTGGTGTTCTAATTAAACTACCATAACGAGTTCTAAATCTTTCTAAACTTTGTTCATCTAATTCCTTCAATGTTTTTAATGTTGTTGTTAATGCTTTTACATCTTTACCAACTTTATAAGCATTCAAGAAATCACCATAGATATTTTTAATACCTCTTAAAACTGATATACCAACACCATAATTATAAATACCTTCTACACCTAATCTTCTCATATACTGTGCTAATATACCAGCATAACCTATTACACTACGAATATCTTTTATAAATTTAGCATCGGCATAGGCTTTTATAACATTATCAGGACTATAATATAATAAATCATGTTCAAAACTTACATAATCGCTGTATGTTGTAGGAATCATATAATTTTTTGTTCCTTTTTTTCCTTTATAATTTAATGATAATCTTTTTTCAATTTCTGTTCCAGGCCCCATATAGTTCATATATGGAGGGTGTTTTTCTTTCGGTAAATAATTAGAAATCATTTATAATATAAGTTTATATTATTATGAACGATAAGAAAAATGATAAAGATGAATGGCAAAAAAGATTATCACCAAATACAAATAAAAGAGAATTAACAGAAGAAGATAAAAAAATAATTAAAGAACAAGAAGAAACAGGTAAAGAAATAGATAAATTAAGGGAATATGAAAAATTTTTACAACAACTAACTAAAGAATATTCATTTGAAGATTATACTAATATATTATATTATTTACCTTGTGATGATGAAACAAGAAAAAAAATATATAATGAATTATTAGAAATAGAAAAAAAAAAATAGTGTTATAATATATAATGCAAGTTCAAGAATTTTTAAAACCAATAACTTTTACTAATACGCAATTTTCTGAAGCTTTAGACAATGCTGACCCAACAGATCCTTTTAATGAAAATGTTTTAATGGATACAAAGCCAAAAAATACATTTAACACACCTTTATATAATACATCTGACACGCATATACTACCGAAAACAGACCAATATAACGATATTTTTTTACAAGATATGCCCGATTATTCTGATATTCAATTTTACGATTATCAAATGAAAAAATTAATGGGCAAACCTGTTGAAGAAAATTTAATTATAGATTTAGATACAGCCCCAGATTACGTATCATTTACACAAAACACTATAAGAAATTTATTAAAATCTCAAAACGAATTTAATATAGATAATACTTCTACAACTATTGATAAAGATTTAGAACAATCAAATATATCAAATAAACTTGATAATATTTTAGATCAAATGGATTTATTTTAATAGATACAAATAAAAAATATTTTTTTTTATTTATATATAGTATATATATACAAATGGAAGAAAAAAAAAGTGTAAAAATGGATATGAATGGAATTTTAAAACTCAATCAACTTGAATATACTTTACCATCAAATTTATCATGTATAGAAAACAGAGAAAATTTAATAATGTATGCTGATGTAAATACTTATACATCTCAAGGAGGGAACGAAATTGTAATAAGGTTAAACAGTTCAGTAAATTATATTTATGGTAAAAATTGTTATTTAGTTTTTCGTGTTGTTGCTAATGGCAATGCTTCTGGAAATCCCTTATCATTTGCTCGTCATACTGCGTTAAGTCTCTTCAGTCGCGGGGTTTTGGAAACAAAAGACGGACAACAAATAGAAAGGAATGATGCATTAGATTTATATTCTGCTGGAGTCGTGCCATATTATTATGATGATCAAGCTTGCAAATCTCTTGTAGCTAATGCTGGACAATATGAGCAAATTGATACTACATATGATGCTAATGGTGAACCATTACCAATTTTTAAAAAAAATGGTCTTGTAAATCAGTATGATTTAGACCCAACAACTAACGCCAACGGTGTTTTATGTGTAATTCCTTTACGTTGGGTTTTTGGTGCTTTTAATTGTGAAAAATTAATTCCTTCATATATGACATCTGGGGCTATTGTTAGACTTCAATTAAACAGCGCTGCAAGAGCTTTTATGAGTTTAGATGTCTTAGCCCCAGCCGATGCTACAGGATACAGCATTAATAATCCCCGCATAGTTGTTGATAGTATGACATTAAGCCCAGTAATCCAAAAAAATCTACAAGAAAGAAGCCAAAACGGTGGGCTTGATTTTGTTTATAATACTGTTTATTATCAAAGTGCATCAACAACAACACAAGATTTTAATTTACAAGTAAATAAAGCTGTATCAAGATGTAATAAATTATGTTGGTTTTCTCAATATAATATCGCTGATTCTCTTGGTTTATCTGCTGGTGTAGCTGTTGATAATCTTGGGGCAACATCTATAAACATAAGACAATTAGACTATAGAATCGGAAGCGATTATATGCCTGCCCGCCCTCTTCAAGTAGTAGGGGACACTACTGTAAATTCTGGTGAACTATATGAAAATACATTACAATCACTAAGACATCAAGAAACTAATAAAAATCAACCATCTATAACCAAATTTATATATATGACATCTGGAACACCTCCAGTACAACCAAATAATAATAACGGAAGAGCTATTCACTGTCAAGATTTTGAAACATCTTCAGCACTTCGTATGACCGGCCGAAGTATTAATAACAGTAGAACACTAGAAGCACGCATACAATTTGATTCTGCGCCTGTAGGCGGTCAGCAAATACATGCATGGATAGAATATGTAAAACTTATTAAATGTAATCAGTTGCGCGCAGTCATTAAGGAGTAGAAACTACTTATCCAAACCGAATTGATTTAAACATTTATTCATATTGTAATATATTATAATATGAATAAATACGAAAATGGGATTATTTACAAAATTTTTAATGATAATAATTGTTATTATGGTTCAAGTACTGAATCATTATCTAATCGTCTATGTAAACATTTAAATATGTATAAGTTATACAAACAAAATAAACACAATTATGTATCCAGTTTTATAATTTTTGATGAAGAAGGATATAAAATTGAAAAAGTTGAGGATTATCCATGTAAAACTAAAAAAGAATTATTATTAAGAGAAGGATATTATATTAGAAATAATAAATGTGTAAATATAAAAATAGCAGGAAGAACCAAAAGTGAATATAATAAGTTATGGAAATCACAAAATAAAGAAAAAGTAAAAATTATTAAAAAAAAAAGTGATAAAAAATATTATGAAAAGAATAAAATAAAAATATTAGAAAAACAAAAAACAGAAAAATATACCTGTGAATGTGGTTCAACACTTAGGAAATGTGCCAAAGCAGAACACGAAAAAAGTGATAAACATAAATATTTTATAAAAAATGGTGAACCAATGAAAATTATTAAAAACCCATTAATAACTTGTGAATGTGGGGCAATAATTAAAAAATATGTATTAAATAGACACAAACAATCTAAAAAACATTTAAATAATCTTAATAAACTTTTTTAAATCACTAAATCATATTTTATTTATTATATTAACTTTTATAAGTCTAATATAAATATTATTATGTGATTTAGTGATTTATTTTTATTAATAAATATATTATTAATAAAAAAATATATATATAAAATATATAATGTATACATCTAACGATAGAATAAAGAACGCTAAAAGCAAATTTTTAAGAATATCAAGTAATGAAAAGACTAACGAATCTTTATCAAATTCTATTTTTTCCGTAAATATCCCTCAAAGTGATTATATAGATAATGTAAAGGGTTTTTATGTTCATAGTATTGAATGCCCTAACGTATTTAATAATGTTGCGAGTTATAATAATAACCTTATTTTAAGTTTTCCGGGCCCTTCAACAGAAACAGAAATAAATATAAATATAACTGAATCATATTATTTAATTGATGATTTAATTAATCAAATAAATTTAGAAATAGCAAACCAAATCGTAATTAATGGCGATGCTTATACATTTGTTTTATCTAAGGTCGGTTTATTTCCTAATGAAAAAATTCAATTTGATGTAAATGGTTTAAGTGCTGGAGTTTGTAATTTATTTACTAGTGATACAAGTATATTACCATTATTAGGAGTAGAAAGTACACCAAATGGCATACCGCCTAATATACCTTTTACTATTGTAAATGGTGTTGCATCTATTGCCCAAAATATACCTAATCTTATAGGAGCTACTGCATTATATGTTCATTCTAGAGCATTAGCAACCAATAATTTAGTAGAAAAAGATGGCGTTTTTTCAACTGTTGATAAGTTAAATATAGATCAACCATTTGGTTCTGTATGTTATAGTAATTTTAATAATGATACAACACACGAAAAAAGATATTTCCCTTTTAGTGATAAACGCAGTTTAAGAAAAATTGATATAAAATTACGAGATATAAACGGTAATATTTTGCAATTACCATCAAATTTTAATTTTAGCATGATGTTAAAAATATTTTATAGTTAAATATTATATGAATAATTTAGGGTTTTCTAATGATAATTTACATATAGGGGATGTAAGGGTAAAAGGTCAAAACGAAACTATTATAATAGGCAATGAAAACGGCGGAGAAGGTTATATACTACCGACTGAAAAAGGAACAGAAGGACAAGTAATTACAATGAATGCTGATAATTCTACATCATTTCAAGATGCTCCTATACCACCTAGTTTAACTGGTAGAATAGTTAAAAATCTTTTTGTTATGAGAGAAAGAACAAGTTTCTATAATACATTACCAACATCAGCACAAGCGTTATTTCAGACTGGATATGGTAGTAATGATGTGCTTATAGGTGATTTT